>Ga0247610_10001926_pt1 | contig 24850 bp, 17 predicted proteins | sample 174DNAGHGhighgp2_FD_193483 | JGI IMG/M metagenome (GOLD analysis project Ga0247610, IMG submission 193483) | Sheep rumen microbial communities from Palmerston North, Manawatu-Wanganui, New Zealand - 1742 DNA GHGhigh gp2 | ecosystem: Host-associated > Mammals > Digestive system > Stomach > Rumen...
GTGTGCTCGACGTGAACGACCGCGCCCTGCGTAATGTGGTGACAGGTCTGAGGGGCGACGGCGTCGTCTCTGAAACGGGCTTCGACATCACGCCCGCCTCCGAACTGATGGCCATCCTCTGTCTGGCCACGAGTGAAGACGACCTTCAGCGTCGTATCGAGAACATCGTGCTGGGCATCACCTCCGATGGCAAGCCCTTCCGTGTCAGTGATCTTGGTGTCGCTGGTGCCATCACCGTATTGTTGCGCGATGCCCTCTCTCCCAATCTGGTACAGACGACGGAGCATACGCCTGCCTTTATCCACGGCGGACCGTTTGCGAATATTGCTCACGGCTGTTCCAGTCTAGTGGCCACGAAGATGGCGATGAGCTACTGTGACTATGTGGTGACAGAGGCTGGCTTCGGTGCTGATCTCGGTGCGGAGAAGTTCTTCGATATCAAATGCCGGAAGGCAGGTCTTCAACCTCGGCTGGTGGTGATCGTGGCTACTACTCAGGGACTGAAGATGCATGGCGGCGTGGACCTCGATCATATTAAGGAACCGAATGCCAATGGATTGAAGGAAGGCCTGAAGAACCTGAACCGCCATATCAACAATATGCAGGGTTTCGGCCAGCCCGTCGTCGTGACGTTGAACCGATTCGACTTTGATACGGACGAAGAGATTGACATCGTGCGTAAGAACTGCGAAGACCTTGGTGTGGGCTTTGCCGTTAACGAAGCTTTCCTGAAAGGTGGTGAGGGGGCTGTCGATTTGGCACAGAAAGTGGTGGATACCATCGACCAGATACAACCTCTGCCCATTCATTTCACTTATCCCGAGAACGATACGATTGAGGGCAAGATTGAAAAGGTCTGCAAGCGTATTTACGGCGCTGCGGCCGTCGTGTTCACCAAGACCGGCAAGAAGCGGTTGGAGGCCATCAGGGAGATATTCGGCGATGATAAAGAGATTGCCCGCTATCCTGTCTGTATCGCCAAGACACAGTTCTCCTTCTCTGCCGACTCAACCCTCTACGGCTCTCCCGAGGGCTTTACCATCCGTATCCGCGATGTCATCCTTAACTGTGGCAGCGAGATGATCGTCGCCATTGCTGGCGACATGCTCCGTATGCCTGGCTTGCCTAAGAGTCCGCAGGCGGAACGCATCACCATCGTGAACGGCGAAATCGAAGGACTATCTTAAGAACAAACGGATTTCTGATATGTATTTCACTGGTATTGTCATCGCCATTATGACCTTTCTGACGATAGGCATCTGGCATCCAATTGTGATCAAGACGGAGTATTACTGGGGTACGAAGCCTTGGATTGTCTATCTATTCATAGGTATTGTCTGCTGTGGGTCGGCTTTGTTTATTGAGAACATTTATCTCTCGTCGTTCCTGGGCGTATTCGGTGCCTCAGCTTTATGGGGCATTGGAGAACTGTTTGCGCAGAAAAGACGAGTTGAGAAAGGCTGGTTCCCCAAGAATCCCAAGCGGACCTATCCTGAATGAACAGATTCGTATATCATCTGGTGGCCTTTCTGGTAGTGGCTGTGTGGGGCGTGACGTTTGTCTACACCAAGTTGCTGCTCATTGCCGGACTGACGGCAGCACAGATCTTCGTGTTGCGGTTTATCATGGCCTACCTGCTGCTACTTGTCTATTCACTCTTTCGCAGGCAGTTCCGCCTGTTTGCCTCCGTGTGGCAAGACGAACTGCTGATGGTGGCATTGGGGGTGACAGGTGGCTCGCTCTATTTTCTGACTGAGAACAGCGCGATGATCTACACCACCACGACCAATACCTCGCTGATAGTTTGTCTTTGTCCGCTGTTCGCTGCTTTACTCATAGCCCTGTTCTTCCGTTCGCAGCGGCTGCACGGCATTCAGATTGTAGGCACGGTGATGGCGGCCATCGGTGTGATCATTGTGGTACTTAACGGCCATTTCGTGCTGCATCTGTCACCCTTGGGCGATACGCTGGCCTTTGGCGCCTGTCTCTGCTGGGCACTCTATTCATTGCTCATGATTCCTGCCAGCTATCACTATGACACGCTGTTCATCACCCGTAAGGTGTTTTTCTACGGTCTGCTGTCGATGATTCCCTATTTCCTGATCTATCCCGACTTGCCGTCGCTCAGCGTGGTGCTGCGTCCTGACGTGATGGCCAATCTGGTGTTCCTGGGTTGTGTCGCCTCCATGCTCTGTTTCCTCGCATGGAACTGGGTCATCAAGAAGCTGGGGGCAGTCATCGCCACTAACTACGTCTATTTCAACCCCGTCACCACCGTTATCTTCGCTTGGCTCATCCTGTCAGAACGCATCACTGTCTATTTCCTCATCGGCACACTGCTCATTCTTACGGGGATGTACCTCTGCAATAAGGTCAGGAAATAAGGCTCCTATCCAAAATCACTTCAACTGGTCTAACAGGCGGGCGATGTCTTCAATATGGCGGGCATCTACTTTTAAGTCTAGAAGTTCGCCGTCACGGTTGAAGAGTTTGTACGTAGGCCAGGCATGTACGCCAAGATGGTGCTCGGTAGCCGCCTGCTGCTCTCTGGGCAGGTTATAGTGTGCTACGTTCGGGCCGCTCACATTATACTCCTTGATGACATTCTCCCATGCGGTCTGCGGACTCTCGTTGGCGAGATAAAGGTATTGGATGTCGTAGTCTTTCAGGCGGGCGTACTCCTCGGTAGAGTGACTGAGTGCTTCCTTGCAAGGACCGCACCATGTGCCCCAGACATCCAAGAGCACGAACTTGCCCTTATACGGTTCGAGAATCTTCTTCAGCAGCGCCTCGCCCTCGCTGAGGTCAGCAAGGTTGTCGGATGATTTCAGCACGAGTTTATCGAACTCGCGGTTCTCGATGGCAAAGTAGTAGTTGTTCGCCTTTTCTATCCGTTCGATGCCAAAGTGATTCTTCACTAGCGCCTTCAGCGTATCGATGACTATCGGCAGCACGGCTGTATGTGTTTCATCGATGAGGCTATAGACTAACCGTGAGAGCCATACGTCCTTTATGATTTGGTCGGCACCTATGGAATCGAGCACAAAGGTCTCTTGCTGCATCCTGATCATGAGTTCCTTTCCGCGTAACACTTTTGGGGCTTTCGAAGATTGGAGAATCTTGTCCACGTCCTTAATCATGTCGGCATTGAGTTTCTCGGCCACCTTCTGCCTCTTTTCCTCTGGTGCAGCCATCTGGCTCCTGCACGCTGCTTTGGTGTGAGCGATCCCAGTCTATGAATACCTCCGAAGAGTTGAGCAGGGGCATCTTCAAGGTAAAGCGTCCCAGCGAATCCATTTTGGCGTAAGTGAACTCTTCCTCATCAATGAGAAAGTTTTTACCAAGAATTATATCTATTTGACAGTTGGGGATTAATCAGGTCCAGAATTCCTTCTCGCCTGTTTCCTCCATCGTTCCCTGGCACTTGGGGCAGGTTTTCTTGTCCCAGATGCGGATATTGTCGCTACCACAATTCAGGCAGAGACGACCTACTTCGCTCCGATAGGAAGGTGCCACATCGGCAATGATGCCCCCCACGACGATGTTCTGAATGGTCTTGCAGTCAGGACAACTCATGGGGGTAATCTGCTGGCGGAAGAGGCCGCGGCCCTCATAGACCTCAGCCTCATAGCCACAGGCCTTACAACGATATTTCAGTTTCCAGGCCATCGACGTAATCTTTTACTCAAGCGTTGACAGGTAGTGATCGCGGATGGGCTTCACCACAGGCTCGCCCTTGAGCGTCACATTCTCTTGCAATTTGATATCCGTTGATGAGGCGCCGACCTTGACAATGAATGTGCCAGGCTGGATGTTCCATTGACGCTGGCCCTGATTGCTATAGTAGCCGAACTGCTCTGTCCAAAGCTTTACTTTCACCGTCTTGGTCTCTCCGGGTTGGAGCGACACACGGGCAAAACCCTGCAATTGGAGAGGACGGATATTCTGGTCTGCTGATGTGGGCGATAGATAGATCTGGGCGATTTCGTCTGCTGCCATCTTGCCGGTATTCTTGACGTCGAATGAAAGACTGATGCTCTCGTCAGTCGTTGAAGCCTCACCGGTTACCTTCAGGTTGGCATATTCAAAGGTGGTATAACTCAGACCATAGCCGAAAGGCCATTGTACACGCGAGTCCTTCTCAACAGAGTTGTTATAGCAGATAGGCTCGTTAATCTCTGTATTCGGATAACTCACAGAAAGTTTTGCCGAGGGAGATACCTTACCATAAAGGATATCAGCTACAGCATTGCCGCCTTCCTCACCCGGATACCAGGCCTGGATCACGGCTGCACACTTCTCGACGAGACCGGAAATCACCTGAGCCCTGCCGCCGAACATCACCAGCACTACTGGCTTGCCCGTCTTGATCAGCTCTTCCATAAACTGCTCCTGCTTGCCTGGCAGACGAAGACTCTGACGGTCGCGGTTCTCACCGCAGAGCATCACGTTTTCACCCATAGCAGCCACAATCACGTCAGCTTGTTGGGCCATGTTAAGCGCCTCTGCCTTATCGGCTTTCTCGCCTGAATCTACCTTACGGTGCAAAATTTCATATTCCCAGGCGCGTTCGTCACCGAGCTCGCTGTACTTGGTTTCGATATCCTCCGTCCAGTCGCAACCGCGAGAATATAGAATGTTGACTCCCTCGGGCTTGCGGCCATTCATGCCTTCCAACAATTTGATGATATGGGGTTTGTCACGGTTGGCTACATCTTCCATCTTCTTCCAAAAGTAAGACATAGCGGGATAGGTATAGTCGCCGCACATGGCCCAGATAGAGTTGGCATTAGGACCTGTGACGAAAATTGTGGGTCTTGGGTTTTGGGTGTTAGGCTTCAGCGGCAATACACCATTATTCTCTAACAAGACAATCGACTGTGTAGCGATGTCGTATGCCGTCTGACGTTCCTCGGGTGTATCCAGTTTGATATTCTCTTTGCTGTAAAGATAGGCATCCTTGTCGAACAATCCTGCGCGGAACTTCTGACGGAGCACGTTTTTTACGGCACGCTCCAGCACCTCGGGCTTCACCAGACCTTGGTCGATGGCTTCCTGCAGGTGCTGGTAGTTGGCACCGTGTGGGAAGTCTACATCGTTACCACCATTGATGGCTGCTGCAGCTTTCTTGACAACATCATCTAAGTCGGGCAATTGGTCGATGGCGGTATAGTCGCTTACGACCATGCCGTCGAAGCCCACATAGTCGCGCAGGATATCCTGCAAGATCTCGCTGTTGGCCACGCATTTCGTACCATGCACAGCATGATAGCCTGGCATCACTACCTTGCTACCCGCCAGTCGGATCATCGCTTCGTGGGGCAGCAGAATCTCTTCCATCATTTCCTTTTCTTCGGCATCACCGCCACCACCATAACCGAGGTAGTGCTTTGAACAGGCACCTACACCCTTTTTCAGGTTACCCTGCTGCAAGCCTTTCACAAAGGCCACGCCCATCACAGCCGATAAATAGCCATCCTCGCCATACGACTCCTCCAGACGGTTGAACGAAGGGATGCGACATACATCGACCATTGGCGAGAGGGCCAGCACGCCTCCCATCTTTCGCATAGCGGTGCTCGTCTGGATGGTCTTCAGTGCCGCCAATTCGGGATTGAACGAGCAGGCCTGGCCTATCTGCTGGGGATAAATGGTTGAACCTAAGGTGTTCACACCCGAGAGCACCTCTTCATGCAATAATGCCGGGATACCGTTGGGCGTATTCTTCATCAGCCATTCCTGTACGGCTGCGGCGCGGTCGCGCAGCTCGTTGGGGTCTCTGGGCTGTTGCATACAGAACTGCGAGAAATGTCCGATGCCGTTGGGAATCAGTTCCTGGCACTTCGCCTCATCCAACTTCCCCTGTTCATCGAACAAGTCGTCCATATACATACTTTTCAACTGGGCAATGCGCTCTTCCTGCGACATCTTGCCGTAGAGTTCATCAATCTGCTGCTCCAAATCCGGGGCTGCACTGCATCCTGCTAATACTGCGGTCATGCACATCATTGTTAGCTTTTTCATTATGTGTTGTTTTGTTATATTATGGCGTCTGTTGAATGCCTTAAAATTTTGATTGCATCACTTCCTCTAGTTCGATGGTAACCTTACTTTCGTCTATCATTGTACGGTCGAGGGCGAAGACGTCGGCAAAGAAGTCGTAGACTGCCTGACGTTTGTTAGGGCCGAAGTCGTGACGTTCATCGGGCAGGTGGATATTCCTAACCATGTCTTGGGCGTTATAGAAGCCGAAGATACGTTGAATAAACGGATATTCGAGTCGTGGGGTCGACGAGGTCCAGTCGCCACCGTCGCTTACCAACAGCAATGGCATAGGGGCGATGATGGCTGCGAGTTCTGCCTCGCAGGTACCGTTGCCTGCCAACTGTACGGGCATACCGCTTTCACAGGGACACCCCCCGTCGAAATGCGAGGCCACATGTACTACTGGTGCTGAGGCTGTAATGCGGTCGTCAAGCAGGGTTAGCAGCACGGTATGGGTGCCGCCGCCGCTGCCGCCATTAGCGGCCACACGGGAGAGGTCGATATCCTTGCGGTTGTTCAGCATATAGTCGAGCAGCTTCAGACCACAGGCAGCTTGGAAGATATGGGCGCGGGCAGTGCGATGGTCACCGACCTCAGCAGCAGATTGGCCGTAGCCGTAAAGGTCGAAGTCGACACAGACAGCTCCCATGCGGGCGAGGGTGGCGAGACGCTGCTGCTCGTCGTCGCGATAGCGCGAGGGCCAGTGTCCGTCGGGGCAGACAATAAGGGGCTTCTTACCTTTCTTCAGAGAGGCGTAGATGGTGCCGAAGACATGTTGCCCGGGCGTCAGTTCAAGGCAGATATTCTGGGTTGTATAGCCATCGTGCTTGCGGATTTTCGAGAGAATGGGCTTGGCATCCTTCACGCAGGAATCGAGAAAAACGTCAATCTGGAGGCGTTCACGTACCTCCTTTTTTAATAGAGCGCGACGGGTCTCCCACTCTTGGGCATTGTGGTATTTGGCAGCAAGATAATCAAGCATCTGACGCCCTTCGCCCTCATGTCGACGAGGATATTCGTAACGCTTGATTCGATAGAGGTTGCCGTTCTGTTTCCACCAGTTCCAGTCGAGATGCTTGCAGATATTGTCGAGCGTCTGCTCTAACGAATAAGGGCGGATGCGGAAGTCGGCGTGTGTGAGCAGTACGCCTGCCGTATCAACATCGCTGTCGAACCTGAATTTCACCTGAAATCGTTTGGCGATGTCTTGCATGACGTCACTAACAGGCCTGCGATATTGTGTCTCGTAGGTCTGTGCGGAAGCTCCTACAGCCAAGAGCATAACTGCCAATATAATGATCTTTCTCATTTGTATGTTGCAAAGTTCGGAAAAAATCCTGAGATATGCAAACAATTTGCAGGAAAAAAAGTAAATGCCCCTTTCTTTGCAGGAATGCAATAAATGCCAGACCTTTTGCGTTATAATAGCGTGAAACGCCTCTATTTCTTCACAATATTGCTGCTGACGGCCGTCGCAATGAGGGCGCAGCAGGATGTGTCGTTCGGTCATTACTGGGCGATGGAACCGTCGTTTAACCCAGGTTCCGTAGGCAAGGAGGATAAGCTTAATGTGGCGGTGGCCTATGCGATGCAGTTCGTAGGTTTTGAGCATAATCCCAAGACGATGTATGCAGGTGGCGACATGCCTTTCTACGGCCTTGGTGCCTATCATGGCGTGGGTCTCCAACTGCTCAACGACGAGATTGGACTTTTCTCCCATAAGCGTCTTGGTGTGCAGTATGCTTACAAGAAATCGCTCTTCGGTGGCAGACTCAGCGTGGGTGTCGAGGCCAATATCCTCAGTGAAGGCTTCGACGGCTCGAAGGCGGAGATGCCGGAAGACAACTCTGACCCCGCCATCGCGACAACTGACATCAAAGGAACGGGTGTCGATTTCGGTGCCGGGCTCTATTACACCCACAAAAACTGGTATGTCGGCATGTCGGCCCTACATGTGAATTCTCCCATTGTTGAACTGGGCGAAACTAACGAATTAGAGGTTCCTGCAACATTTTATTTGACGGGCGGATACAATATTCGGCTCAGAAATCCGTTTCTATCAATACACACCTCTGCTTTGGGACGCACGGATGGCGTGGTGTGGCGTGCCGACGTGACAGGCCGCCTAAAGTACACCCACGAGAAGCGGATGATGTACGCAGGCGTGTCGTACAGCCCGACGAACTCTGTGACAGCGATGGTTGGTGGCAACTTCCACGGCATCCATCTTGGCTACAGCTACGAGATTTATACCTCGGCGATAAACTTGGGCAATGGCAGTCACGAACTGTTTGTAGGTTATCAAACCGATCTGAACCTTTTCAAAAAGGGAAAGAACCTGCATAAGAGTGTAAGACTTTTATAGAGGTGAGAGGTAAGAGAAATGATTAAGGACAGAAATGTGAAATAAACAATAAGAATATGATTAAGAAGTTTAAGTCGAAGATAGCAAGTATGGTAATGGTGGGAGTAATCTCTTACCTCTTACCTCTTACCTCTTGCCTCTTTTTGACAGGATGTTTCGGTAGCAAGCTGGCCTCTTCGCAGGGTGGTGAGGTAACAGGTGCTGGCGGCAGAGCCTTTACAGAACCGACGCCCTATGGTATGACGCTCGTTAAGCGAGGTCATCTGAAGATGGGTATCGAGAAACAGGACAGCCTCTGGGGCAAGCAGACGCCTATTCGCGACATCTCCGTCGACGGCTTCTGGATGGATGAGACTGAGGTCACCAACTCGAAGTACCGTCAGTTCGTGAACTACGTGCGCGACTCCATCCTCCGTGAGCGTCTGGCCGATCCTAATTACGGTGGTGACGAGACCTATAAGATTGAGGAAGACAAGAATGGCGAGCCCATTACCCCGCATCTGAACTGGAAGAAGCCGTTGCCTCGCAAACCCAATGAAGACGAACAGCGCGCTATCGAGAGTCTCTATGTCACCAACCCTGTGACAGGCGAAAAGATGCTTGATGCCTCGCAGATGAATTTCCGCTACGAGATTTATGATTATACGGCTGCTGCCTTGCGTCGCAATCGTCTGAATCCTGCGGAGCGTAACCTGAACACCGATGTCGAGGTGGATCCAGATGAAGAGGTATGGATCTCGAAGGATACCGCCTATATCGATGATGAAGGAAAGATTGTCAGAGAGACGCTCGAACGCAAGTTGACGGGTCCTTGGGATTTCCTCAATACCTATATTGTAAATATCTATCCTGATACCACTTGTTGGGTAAATGACTTCCCCAATGCCGATAACGAGATGTATATGCGCTATTATTTCTCGAACCCCGCCTACAACGACTATCCTGTGGTGGGCGTGTCGTGGGAGCAGGCCAATGCCTTCTGTGCCTGGCGTACAGAGTATTTGTTGAAGGGCCTGGGCGCTGCAGCACGGTTCGTACAGCGCTATCGTCTGCCGACAGAGGCCGAGTGGGAGTATGCAGCTCGTGGAAAAGATCAGAATGAGTTCCCCTGGGAGAATGAGGATGTGGCCAGCGGCAAAGGCTGTTACTATGCCAACTTCAAACCCGACAACGGCAACTACACTAAGGACGGCAACCTTATTACCAGTAAGGTGGGCATCTATTCCGCCAACAGCAACGGCCTTTTCGATATGGCCGGCAATGTGGCCGAATGGACCAGTACCATCTATACAGAGGCAGGTGTGGAAGCGATGAACGACATCAATCCGCAACTCAGCTATAATGCCGCTATCGAGGATCCCTATCGCCTGAAGAAGAAGAGCGTGCGTGGTGGCTCATGGAAAGATCCTGAGTCTTATATCCGCTCCGCCTGGCGTTCGTCAGAATATCAGAACCAGCCGCGATCTTACATCGGCTTCCGTTGTGTGCGCAGCCTGGCCAATACTACTAGCGAGAAAATACGAACCACAAAGAAGAAGTAAAAGCCGGTAGGTATTCTTATATTTCAATTTTCAAACATTAAAGTTCATAGTCCATGACGACCTATAGTAAATATAATCTTGTTTATCGCTTGCAGAAGTGGATGGACAGTGTACCAGGGCAGACGTTCCTGAACTACGCCTACAGTTGGGGTGCCTCAATCGTAATCCTGGGTACCCTCTTCAAACTCACCCACCTGCCAGGCGCGAACTTCTTCCTGTTCCTGGGAATGGGTACTGAGGTGTTTGTGTTCTTTATATCGGCCTTCGACCGTCCCTTCGATAAAACGGCCGACGGCATGGAGCTCGATACGCATGTGAAGAAGGCTGAGGACGAACTGGAGCCTGTGGCTTCTGGCGCTCCTGCCACTGTCATAGGCGGTAATGGTGGCACTGTCATCATCAGTGGTGGTGGCAGTAATCAGGCTACTCCAAGTAGTCAGACTCCTTCGAACACCCAGACCAGCGTCGATACCGAGGCCATTGCGGCTGTCTCTTCGTCTGTGACTACGATGGCTGGCGGTGCTGCCGCTGTCCTGCCTCAGGTAAATCCAGAACTCGAAGAGGCAACGGCTAACTATGTCGACGAACTGAAGCGTCTCACAGAGATGCTCTCGAAAGTCTCTGAGCAGAGTGAGCGTTTGTCGCATAACTCCGAGGAAATGGAGAACTTGAACCGTACGCTGACGGGTATCTGCAAGATTTACGAGTTGCAGTTGAAGAGTGCCAGCTCTCAGATCAGTACCATCGACGAGATCAATGAGCAGACACGTAAGATGGCCGAGCAGATTGCAGATCTCAACAAGATCTATACCCGCATGATCGAGGCCATGACGGTAAATATGAAAGCCGCCGCTCCCATCGGCCAATAAATAGTCTAATTTATAAATTGTCAAATAGTTAAATATCCCCGTGGCAATTAAGAAAAGACCAGTATCCCCTCGCCAGAAGATGATAAATCTGATGTATGTCGTCTTGATGGCCATGCTTGCGCTGAATGTATCCAACGAGGTTCTCAACGGTTTTTCGATTGTGGAGGAAAGCTTGAAACGTACCACGGTGAACGCTACCAACGAGAATCTGGCTATCTACGACGATTTTGCCGTGCAGATGAAGAAGAATCCGCAAAAGGTGAAGCAGTGGTATAACAAGTCGCAGCAGGTAAAGCATCTGAGTGATTCGCTTTATAACATGATCGCTGATCTGAAAGAGGCGATAGTCCACGAGGCCGATGGAGACGATGGCGATGTAAAGAACATTCGTAACAAGGAAGACCTCGAAGCCGCTAGTCAGGTGATGCTTGCTCCTGGACGTGGACAGGGTCAGAAGCTTTATGAGGCTATCAATAACTATCGTGCCAAATTGCTGCCGATGGTAACGACACCCCGACAAAAACAAATGTTGGTGTCGAACCTGACAACCGAGGTGCCCAAGAGTGCTAAAGCAATGGGCAAGAACTGGCAGGAGTATATGTTTGAGGCAATGCCCGCCGCTGCTGCTGTCACATTGCTTTCAAAACTGCAGAGTGACGTGCGCTATGCTGAGGGCGAGGTGTTGCATACGCTGGTGCAAAACATCGACGTTAAGGATATACGTGTGAACGCTCTTGAAGCTTTCGTCATCCCTAATTCGCAGACCATCGTACGTGGTGATAAGTTCTCGGCCCATATCGTGATGGCTGCTGTGGATACCACACAGGTGCCCGACATCTATATAGGCAACCAGAAAGTGACGCTCCACGACAATCTCTACGAGCGCATTTGTACGGCAACAGGCGACTTCACGCTATCGGGCTATATGGAGACCGTTAATGGCAATGGTGATAAGATCCGTCGCGACTTCTCGCAGAAGTATACGGTGGTCGATCCCAGTGCGACGGTGAGTGCCGACTTAATGAATGTGCTCTATGCTGGTTATAACAACCCCATCAGTATCAGTGTGCCAGGCGTACCTTTGAATAAGATCTCAGCCACGATGAGTGGTGGCTCCCTGCAACCTCAGGGCCCTGGCCGCTATATTGCCCGTCCTACGAAGGTGGGCGAGAATGTCACCTTTACTGTCACCTCTACTAATACGGGCCGTCCGCAGCAGATGGGACAGTTCACGTTTAAGGTGCGCAAGTTGCCCGATCCCAAGCCTTATTTGAATGTGAAGGACGAGCACGGCAACCCCACCCGCTATTTCGGTGGCGGTCTGGCAAAGGCGCAGTTGGTGGGTGCGACAGCCATTAGTGCTGCCATCGACGATGGTATCCTTGATGTCCCCTTCCGCGTGCAGAGTTTCGAGACGGTGTTCTTCGACGGTATGGGCAATGCAGTGCCGATGGCCTCTGACGGGGCGTCGTTTTCAGCCCGTCAACTCGACAATTTCCGCAAGTTGACACGCAACCGCCGCTTCTATATTTCGCGTGTGACGGTAGTAGGCCCCGACGGTCTGACGCGTACTTTGCAGAATCCGATGGAGGTCATTGTTAAGTGAATAGTGAATAGTTAATAGTGATAGTAAAGATATGAAGACGAACATGAAGTATATTGGCAGTATGAGTAGTGCGTGTATAGTGAGAATGGTATTAATACTGTTCACTATTCACTTTTCACTATTTACTGCTTCGGCGCAGCCGAAGGCTCGTCGTGTGCAGCAGCAACAGACATCACAACAGCAGCAGAAAAAGAAGAGTACGCCCTCGTCGGCTATGACGCGACGCGCACAGATCTCATTCCCTACAGCAGTTGATATGCCTGAGGATGTGGTCTGGCGCCGTGATATCTACCGTGAGATTAATCTCGAAGACGATGCCAATGCCGGCCTCTATTATCCCGTAGAACCACAGGGCAAGCAGCTGAATTTGTTTACCTATATATTCAAGTTGGCACAGAATGGCTATATCCCCATCTATGAATATCCTACCGATGGCAGCGACGTGTTCGAGGAGAGTTCGCAGATTGAGATGAAGACCATGCTCGATAACTACCACATCTTCTATGAGGAGCAGAATGGCAAGTTGAAGGTTGAGAACAGTGATATCCCTTCCGCCGAGGTAAAGAAGCTCTATCTGAAGGAAAGTGCCTACTACGACCAGGCCAATTCCTCATTCCATATCAAGGTACTGGCACTCTGTCCTGTGATGATGCGCAATGATGACTTTTTCATCAGCGACGAACCCAACGCACAGGGCACCGCTTATCCTCTGTTCTGGGTGAAATACAGCGACCTGGAACCTTACTTGAACCGTCAGTCGGTCATGACCAGCAGCTTGAACAACGCCGCCACCATGTCGATGGACGATTTCTTTACCACCAATAAGTATCGTGGTAAAATCTACAAGACCACCAACCGCCTCGGCAAGACCCTGGCGCAGATCTGCGATGGCGACACTGCGAAAATGTCGGCAGAGCAAAAGCGGATTGAGGCCGAGTTGGAGGCTTTCCGTAAGAATATCTTTGGCGACCCTGAGCGTAAGGACTCGCTTGACAGCATTGCCAATGCCAATCCGCAGAACGTGAAGGCTGCCCAGAAGGCAAAGGCGAAGGCTGCTAAGAAGAGCGGACGACGCTCGTCGGTGGGCAGCTCGAAGAGCAGCAGCCCCACGACGGCACCAAGCAGCGGATCGGCTCGCGTCAGCGTTCGCAGACAGAGGCATTAAGCCTTGTGAATGTTATTTTCTGCAAAAAAGAGCGAACTATCGCTCTTTTTTCGTATCTTTGCGGCGTAGTTCTTAATTAAGAGTATTATGAAGAGAATTCTATCTATAGTCGTACTGCTGTCGGCGATGATGATGACGCTGAGTGCACAGAATCTCCTGAAATTCGGTGTCAAGGGCGGATTTGATATCCAGGACATGCGTTTCGATGAGAAGGTGTTTAAAACCCAGAATAAACTCGGCTGGTTCGTAGGCCCTACCATCCAGGTGGCATTGCCGGTTACCGGACTGGGTCTCGACATTGCCGGCTTGTACGACCAGAAGTCGACAAAGGTCAACGGTGAGTCAATCAAGCAGAAATATCTCCTCGTGCCAGTCAATGCCCGCCTGACGCTGGGCATCGGCGAAGCGGCCGGCCTTTATGTGGCCGCTGGTCCGCAGTTTGCTTTCAATATTGGTGATGATGTGGACTTTGAATGGACACATAATGATATCCATAATACCTTCCAACTGAAAAAGTCAGCCTTCAGTGTGAATCTTGGTGCTGGTTTCTTCTTGTCAAAACATCTGGAGTTCGGCTTTGTCTATAATGTGGGCGTCAGTTCTACAGCGGAAGCCTCTTTTGATGAGGGTGTGAAGGCTATATCTGACGATACCAAACCTAAATCCTGGCAGATTTCTGCCACCTATTTTTTCTAAGTAGATTTTGTTTGTTGATGTCATCCTTCCCGTGCCGCTCGACGGCAGCTTTACTTATTCCGTGCCTCCATCGGCCGAGAATCAGGTAGAGGTTGGCAAACGTGTGCTCGTCCCCTTTGGCAGAAAGACGTATGTTGGTGTAATTAATGAAAAGAGAAAAGATGAGGTAGGAAAAGACCTTTCTCCAGAGAAGATCAAACCAATCTTACAAATCCTCGACCCTGCGCCGATTCTGTTCGGCAGTCAGTTCCAACTCTGGCGGTGGATAGCTGACTATTATATGTCGCCGATAGGTGAGGTCTACAAGGCTGCTTTGCCATCAGGCCTGAAAGCTGAAGACGGCTATAAGCCCAAGACGGAGACTTATATCCGTCTGACCCCTCAATTCCGTAACGAGCAGGCCCTCCACATTGCCTTCGATATGCTCCAGCGCGCCCCGAAGCAGCAAGCTGCGTTCTCCGCCTTCTTGGACTTCACCGCCGATGTCACCCGCGACGAACTCCTGAACCAAGGCCATACCCTCCCTACTTTGACTGCCCTCGTCAAACGTGGTCTCTTGGAAACCTACGAACAGGAGGTGGGTCGTCTGAATCACGGCGGTAAACCCCATTTGGACCGTCTCAAACCGTTAAGTCCAATCCAGCAGAATGCCTATAATCAGATACTCGTCTCGTTCCTGGGTAAGAACGTTACTCTCTTGCATGGCGTGACTTCAAGTGGTAAGACTGAGATATACATCCACCTTATCCGTCAGACTCTCGAAAAGAAACAGCAGGTGCTCTATCTCCTTCCAGAGATTGCGCTTACCGTGCAGATTATGGAACGGTTACAACGTGTTTTTGGCGACCGGTTAGGTATCTACCACTCCAAGTATTCAGATGCCGAGCGTGTTGAGATCTGGCAGAAACAGCTCTCTGACCACCCTTACGACGTGATTCTTGGTGCGCGCAGTGCCGTCTTCCTACCGTTCCGTCACCTCGGTCTGGTGATTATCGATGAGGAACACGAGAGCAGCTACAAGCAGCAGGACCCCGCCCCGCGCTATCATGCCCGTAGCGTGGCCATCATGTTGGCGCAGATGCAGAAGGCAAAAGTATTGCTTGGCACGGCTACACCTTCGTTGGAAACCTACTACAATGCCAAGACGGGTAAATACGGTTTGGTGGAATTATTCCAGCGCTACAAGGGCGTCGAACTCCCTGAGATACAGGTTGTCGATATCAAGGATCTGCAGCATCGTAAAATGATGAACGGTCCCTTCTCGCCTTTATTATTATGTAAGGTCCGTGAGGCTTTGGAGCGCGGCGAACAGGCCATTCTCTTCCAAAACCGTCGTGGCTATGCGCCCATGATCGAGTGCAAGCAATGTGGCTGGGTGCCCCATTGCCAACACTGTGACGTATCGCTCACGCTCCACCGCAACCTCAATCAACTCACCTGCCATTATTGTGGCAATACCTATCAGGTGCCGACGGAATGTCCCAACTGCGGATGCACCCAGTTGCAGACGCGTGGTTATGGTACGGAGAAGATTGAGGCCGAGGTACACGAAATCTTCCCTGAAGCCCGTATTGCCCGCATGGATCTCGACACCACTCGTAGCCGACAGGCCTACGAACGCATCATCACCGACTTCTCCGCTGGACGCACCAACCTGCTTATCGGTACGCAGATGATCAGCAAGGGCCTCGACTTCGATCATGTCTCTGTGGTAGGCATCCTCAATGCCGATACCATGCTCAACTATCCCGATTTCCGCGCCTATGAGCACGCCTTTATGATGATGGCGCAGGTCAGTGGCCGTGCAGGTCGTAAAGATAAGCGCGGACTGGTTATCCTTCAGACCAAGAGCCCGGACCTGCCACTAATCGGTCAGGTGATACGCAACAACTACACCGCCTTCTATCGATCACAGATAGTCGAACGCCAGCAATTCCGTTATCCGCCCTATTACCGATTGGTCTATGTCTATCTGAAGCATCGTCAGGACGCTGTCGTCGAAGCGGCAGGCACAGAGATGGGCACCCGTCTGCGACGGTGGTTCTTTGGTCGTGTCCTAGGTCCGGATAAACCTGGCATCTCGAAGGTCAAGTCACTCTCCATTCGCAAGATTGTGCTGAAGTTCGAACCTGGCCTCAATATGGCTGAAGTACGCAAATACTTAGCGCTTGCTCAGCAGCAGATGCTGCAAGACAAGCGCTATTCCACCCTTCAAATCTATTTCGATATTGATCCTCTTTAGTCACTTTTTGGCGATTATATTTGGCTGGTTGGGAAAATAGTCGTATATTTGCACCGAGTAATGAATACAGACCTATATAGATATCGAATCCATCTCCTTTTGACCTCGACATTGTTTCTATTGTCGACCGTGGTTTGTCGTGCGGATGTTACAGTCGACCAACTGACAGGAGAAGACAAGGAAATGTTCGATAAATTCCGCCATCTGCTGCAGTATGGAGAACCCGATGAATTCTTTAGCTTTGCCAATGACTATGAGCGGGTGCTGCACGACAAGGGCTACATGATGCTCTACTATAAACTGCTGAACAACGAAGGTTTTTTTGCGTTGCGACATAACATGGTATTTAGGGCCATGCAGGCCGGCGAGCGTCTCAACGAAGAACTCCATAACGACGGTGCAAGCCAATATTACTACCTCGCAACGGGCCTGATGGGCGACATCTATAATTCCGTTTACAGTAGAAACAAGGCTGAGCAATTCTTTATGCAGGCGTTGGAAGAGGTCGAAGATACTGATCCGAAGTTCTCCATGCGCACCTATCAGAGTTTAGCAGAGATGCTCAGTATGAAGGATGCCGGCAAGGCGTTGCAGTGGATGGAAAAGTCGATGGCCCTCGCCAAGGAGACCGATAACATCGAATACCTTTCCCTCTCTTTGGCCATGACTGCTTATATCTATTTCCTCGAAGACAATGCAAAGGCTTTCCGCGACTATTATGACCAGTACGTCGAGCTGCGCAGCCAGAAAAAACATGGCTTCAGCCACCGCTATGACAATATTCTCGAAATAGCCCAGTTGTCGTTCGATCGACAGTACGGCTTGGCCTTAAATAAGCTGCAGCACGGGGGTACGCTCTATGTCGACAGCTCGTTGGTGGCTATCCGTATTTTCACAATGCAGCGCGACATCGACAAGGTGGTTGAGGCCGTCAAACGTCGTCATCTGGAAATGGACTCCATCTACAGCCTCGCACAGATCGGCAATTTTGACCAGTTGGCCACAGAGCGGGCGCTCATCATGACGCGTGAGGAGTCGCTCGCCAACAAGAAACTGGCTAAAAAACTGACCTATTGGCTCATTGGCCTTACCTCCGTCTACATCTTTGTTTACCTCATGGGCCGCCGTCGCCTGCTACGAAAAATCTGGGCTCGTAACCGCCAGCTGAAGGTAGCCTTGGAAAAGGCCGAGGGAAGCGACCGTATGAAGTCTGCCTTTATCCGCAGCATGAGCCACGAGATACGTACGCCGTTGAATGCCGTATCGGGCTTCTCGCAGGTGCTGTGTAATCCGAATTTTGAGCTTGACGATGAGGAAAAACACGACATGGAGATGCGCATCTCGAAAAACGTGAATCAGATCACCAACATCATCAATGAGATGCTCGAACTGTCGAAGAGCGAAAGTGAAACCTCGATCGATGAGGGGGAAAAGCAGCAAGTGTGCTGCAATGACCTGGGACGCAAGGCATTGGAGGACATCAGGGGTAAGCAGCACTCAGGTGTAGAGTTTCGCTTTACGTCTGAGGTCGACGATGCGTTTACCGTCCATACCAACGCCAATCGCTTGATGGTAGCCCTGCGTCATCTTTTAGATAACGCCGCAAAGTTCACAGATACAGGCTATGTGGAATTGTCGATTGCAAAGCAGGTCGACCGTATCCTCTTTTACGTTACCGACACTGGTGTCGGCATCAAAGAGGAAGACCGCGAACGCATCTTCGAAACCTTCTCCAAGATCGACGACTTCAAGGAAGGTCTCGGCCTCGGCCTTCCCATTTGCCGTCGCCTCATTACCTCCCTCGGTGGCGAGGTGCAATTAGATCCTACTTACTCCCAAGGCTGCCGCTTCATCATCTCTCTGCCGATGGAATAATGGCATTTTGGAAAGTCCTGGGGATGTCTTAAAAGTTGACTTCGCAGCCGATGCCGAGCACGCGGTTGGTGCGGGTGAACGAGTCGCTGACGCCAGCGGTGGGGTAGTCCGTGCGGTCGTAGTCCTCGTAGTTGGTTTGGAAATAGGCAGCCTTCAGGGTAATCTTGTCGGTGGCCTTGTAGTTGAAGCCAAAACCGACGCTGCTGGAGTTGACCACAAACGACATGTCGTTCATATAAGCATCAGTGAGTTGGTAACGGGTGAACTGTCCACCACCAGAGATAGTCAGACGGTCGGTAACATCCCATTCCACACCACCGAGGTATTCGTTTGTGCCACCGTCGAGCAGGTTCTGGGTGTTGTTATACCAACGGGCCTTGGTGTCGTAGAAATGATGGTAGCCCAGATTGATGCGAACCGCATCGACGGGACTCCACATGGCACCGAGGGCAAGTTGGGCGGGAGAATCTTCATCAATCTTCTCACTGTCGCGGAACTTGTTGACGGCCGCAATCTCGCTGGCCTCGTTGACGGTTGACTCGTTGAGCATACGGATCTGCGTCTTTGCTTCGTACTTGGCAGCAAAGTTAAAACGACCGACCTTATAGTCGATGCCAATGATGGGGGAGACACCCACGCTCGACTGGTTGCAGAGCAGGTTCACGCCCTGGGAGTATTTCTGCAGGGCATTCAGGCTCTGGCTGGTGCCTTGCAGGGTGGTGGCGGTACCTTCGAGATAGGTTTTCTGAGCCACCAACTGCTGGTATTCGGGCAGGGCGGTGGCACCTGCGGCCTCGTATTGAGCCATACCGGCATTGACCTGTGCCAAGGCGCTGTTGACTGTGCTGATACCTCCATCGACCAGAGCAGTGGCCGACTGCATGAAACTGCCGAAGTCGACATAGCCGCCAGCGGTCTTTACCTGGATGTTGCTGATCTTGGCCTTGTAGGTTGCGGTGCCGTAAAGCAGTCGCAGACCTCCATAGACGGAGAGATTGGGCAGAATCTTATAGGCGGCACCGAGTTGGAAACCGAAATAATAGTTGCGACCCTGCATATAACCGTCCATATCGTAACCGGAAACACCGGGAGCCTGTTGACCGAGGGCTGTGGCGAGCTGGTCGAGACCACCTAACTGATGGGCGATGCCACCTACAACGCTCTCGAACGATCCCAGACCGTCGGCAAACTCACAGCTGCCGCCGCCACCGGGTACGGAGAAATTGAATTGCATGCTCCAGTCACCTTTATTATAGGCTGCCTGAATAGATGGGATGAAGGGAGCGTCGGCCACGCCTTCGAATGTCTTGGTGGTCTGTCCCTGGTTCTTACGGCCTAAAGCGAAGACGGGATTCGTACTGGTGATGGTACGCGTCTGGTGGGCATACTGCCAATTGAAGCCCAGATGGAATCCTTCCGGAAGGAAGGCCACGCCAGCAGGGTTGCTATACACACCGTCGAGGCCGATGGCGGCATCGCGGGCGGGGTTGCGCAAGAAGTCGATACTCTGATTGGTGTTGGTTAAGATGCCACCTGCTGTGGCGGTTGTGACTGATGCCAGCAGCAAGCCGACCATCATTTCTTTAATTTTGTTCATAATCCTAAAACAATCTTTAAAAATCGGCTGCAAAGGTATGCAGATTGTTCTGAACTTTGTTGTTTGCGTACACAAAGTTAACGAATATTAACGGAAATTGCACACAAATATGCACAAATGTGCAATTTTGTGCAAACTATTCACTACTCACTATTCACTTCTTGAGTTCGGGGTAGGAGATGCGCGTATGATAGATGGTCTTCAGCTTCTCAATGAGTACGGTCTTGGCGTAGGCAATGTCGCGGAAGGTTATGGGACACTCCTTGAAATAGCCCTCGGCCACCTGTGTGTCGATGAGGCGGTTTACAAGTTCACGGATGCTTTTTTCCGTATAGTCGGGCAGGGAGCGTGAGGCGGCTTCCACGGAGTCAGCCATCATCAGAATGGCCTGTTCCTTAGTGAAGGGATTCGGGCCAGGGTAGGTGAAAAGCAGGTCGTCGATGGCTTCGTCGGGGAAGGCATTCTTTTGTTTGACGTAGAAATACTTGGCCTTTCCTTGGCCGTGATGGGTGGCAATGAACTCCTTGATGATGTCGGGCAAATTGTATTTCTCTGCCAGTTTCAGACCTTCCGTGACGTGGCTGATAATCATCTGGGCGCTGTCGACGAAGGTCATACTTTCGTGGGGATTGATGCCCGATTGGTTTTCAGTGAAATAGATGGGATTGAGGATCTTTCCGATGTCGTGGTAATAGGCCCCTGTCCTCACAAGCTGGCTCTTGGCGCCGATCTTATTGGCAATTTCCGCTGCCAGGTTACCCACTTGGATGGAATGCTGGAAAGTGCCTGGTGCCACTTCGCTCATACGGCGCAGCAACTCCTTGTTCATGTCAGAAAGCTCGATAAGCGTGATGTTCGAGATGAAGCCAAAAGCCTTTTCGATGAGGTAGAGTAACGGGTAGGAGCAGAAGAGGAAGAGACCGTTGACGAACAGGTAATTATATTCGCTGATATTGATCTTCGAGATACTGTCGGTCATGATCCAGTCGAGTGAGAGATTCGTCAGTTGGGCTGCCACTGTCACCAGCACGGCCGTCCAGAACAGTTGTGAGCGGCTGGATAGCTCTCTCAGGGCGAAGATGGCCACGATACCGGCCACAACTTCTACGGCAATGAACTCCAACGGTCGCTGCAGGGCGCTGGCACAGATGAGAATCATGACGACATGTGTGATAAAAGCCGTGCGCGAGTCCATGAACACCCGGATGAAGATGGGAACCATCACAAAGGGGATGATATAGACATGCAGGATATTGTTGGACACCATGACCGACGAGATGACGCAGAAGAAGATAACCAGCGAGTAGAGCATGGCGATGGACCTGATGCGGTCGAAATAGTCGTTGCGGAAGAGCGTGAGGTAAACAGTCAGGCAGATGAAAAGGATGGCGACAAAGAGAATCTGTCCCATAATAGTGACGCTAATCTGCTGGTCGCTTTTGTTTCGACGTTCCAGCTCCTTTTGGTAGGAGAGGAGAATGTTGTAGGTCTTGCCGTCGACAATATCGCCTCTGTCGATGATCTTCTGTCCGCGCTGGGTGATGCCCGTGGCCAGCGGGATGCTGTTGGTAAGATCGCTCAAACTGGCCTCGCTACGCTCCTTGTCGTAACTCAGGTTGGGCGTGATGTAGTCGTTGAGGTTACATTTCTGCAGAATCTCGCGATGGCTGTCAAGCTCCGGATCGAGGAAGAGCTGCTCGTATGCCGAGACAGTGGAGTAGATGTCGTTGATTTTCAAGCTGACGGCAGTCTTGCCGCTAACGATGCGCACCAACTTTGTTGTGTCTTTATTGACGAGAGCATAGTCGGTAGTGCTCATGATGCCGTGCTGATAGATAGCGTGTAGGCGGTTGGCGATGATGCTGATATAATCGTTGGAGATGCCGGGGATGCCCTGATTGTAATCCTTCACGAACTGTCGGATCTGCTCGCCCTCTGTCTGTTTGTTGAGATTGAAATAAGGTTCGTACTGCTGCAGCAGACTGTCGCGCTCTGCTTTGACAGCCTCGTCGGTCTTCAGGATCGGAAAGTCGAAAGGTGCTCGGAGATCGGCATAGTTCCAGGGCTTGCCTTTCTCGACCTTGAATGTATTGTTGGTGTCGCGGGGGAGGGTCGATGTGATGATAGCCACACTGACAATGACCAGGCCGACTCGAATAAGGAAGTCGCGCCAGGTGATGTCTATTTTCAGATTAAAATTGTTCATGACAATACATTTTTGCTGCAAAGATACAAAATAATTAGTAATTCATAATTCATAATTCATAATTATTTTATACCTTTGCACTCAAATTAACTAAATAATATGTCAGAAAGAAGAGTCAGGGTGCGTTTCGCACCGAGTCCAACAGGGGCATTGCACATTGGTGGCGTGCGTACTGCCCTGTATAATTATCTGTTTGCCCGTCAGCATCAGGGCGACCTTGTGTTCCGCATAGAAGATACCGATTCTACACGTTTCGTACCTGGGGCAGAGGAATATATCATCGAATCGTTCAAGTGGTTGGGCATTCAGTTTGATGAGGGTGTCAGCTTTGGAGGCGACAAAGGGCCTTATCGTCAGAGTGAGCGTAGAGAAATCTATAAGAAATATGTCCAGCAGTTGTTGGATGCGGGAAAGGCCTATATTGCCTTCGATACCCCTCAGGAACTGGAGGCCAAGCGTGCGGAGATACAAAACTTCCAATACGACTGCCATACGCGTAGTCAGATGCGCAACTCGTTGACCCTTCCCAAGGAGGAGGTGGAGCAACTGATCGCCAATGGTCAGCAGTATGTGGTGCGCTTCAAGATTGAGGCCGGACAAGAGGTGCTGGTCAATGACCTGATTCGTGGGGAGGTGCGCGTGAAGAGTGATATCCTCGACGATAAGGTGCTCTTCAAGAGTGCCGACCAGTTGCCGACCTATCACCTGGCCAACATTGTTGATGACCATCTAATGGAGATTTCCCACGTCATCCGTGGCGAGGAGTGGTTGCCCAGCGCACCGCTTCATGTGTTGCTCTATCAGGCTTTCGGCTGGGAGAATACCATGCCGCAGTTTGCTCATCTGCCATTGTTGTTGAAACCCGATGGTAAGGGTAAGCTCTCGAAGCGTGACGGCGACCGTCTCGGTTTCCCCGTGTTCCCCTTGGAATGGAAGGACCCGAAGACTGGAGAGACCTCGCGCGGTTATCGTGAGGATGGCTATTTCCCTGAGGCTGTGATTAACTTCCTTGCCCTGTTGGGATGGAACCCGGGTACGGAGCAGGAGATGTTCACCCTTGATGAGCTTGTGCCGCTCTTCGATATCACCAAGTGTTCGAAGGCCGGTGCGAAGTTTGCTTACGATAAAGGTATCTGGTTTAACCATGAGTATATCCTGAAGAAATCAGCAGAAGAGATTGCCGCTCTGTTCTTCCCCATTGTGAAAGAACATTGTCCTGATGAGACCTTAGAGCGTGTGACAGCCGTCACGGCGATGATGAAGGATCGTGTGAACTTTGTCAAGGAACTGTGGCCGCTGTGTTCGTTCTTCTTTGAGGCTCCGACGGAATATGATGAAAAGACAGCCAAGAAACGCTGGAAGGAAGATTCGGCAGCTGTCATGACCGAACTGATGAGCGTATTGGAGGACATTGACGACTTCTCGCTCGAGAATCAGGAGAAGATCGTCCATGCATGGGTGGAGCAGAAGGAATACAAACTCGGTAACGTGATGAATGCGTGGCGCCTGACACTTGTTGGCGAAGGCAAGGGGCCGGGTATGTTTGATATTTCTGCCTTCTTGGGCAAGGAGGAGACACTAGCAAGAATGAAACGTGCAATCGAAGTACTTGGCTGATGATCTATAATCTGATCATATATCTTTATCTCTTTGGCGTGGCGATTTACAGTCGCTTTAATGAGAAGGTACGGAAAATGTGGCGTGGTGAACGTGAGGCTTTCCGTATTCTTAAAGAGAAGGTAGACCCAGATGCCAAGTATGTGTGGTTCCATGCCGCCTCGTTGGGCGAGTTTGAACAAGGGCGTCCATTGATAGAGCAACTTCGGAAGGAACATCCAGAGTATAAGATTCTATTGACATTCTTTTCTCCCTCTGGTTATGAAGTGCGAAAGAATTATGAAGGTGCCGACATCATTACCTATCTGCCCCTGGATACCATTACGAATGCCCGCCGTTTTTTGCGTGCCGTCCATCCGGTGATGGCGTTCTTCATCAAGTATGAGTTCTGGTATAATTATCTGCATATTCTGAAACACAGAAATGTACCGGTCTATAGTGTATCGAGTATCTTCCGTCCTGATCAGGTGTTCTTCAAGTGGTATGGCCGTCAGTATGGTCGTGTACTGAACTGCTTTACACATTTCTTTGTGCAGAATGAACAGAGCAAGGAACTGCTGGGCAAGATCGGTATTCATAACGTGTCAATCGTTGGTGATACCCGTTTTGACCGTGTGCTCCAGATAAAGGAGGCGTCTAAGCAACTACCCGTTATTAAAGCTTTCAAGCAGGGTGCCAAAGTGTTTGTGGCTGGATCATCATGGCCGCCTGATGAGGAGATTTTCATCAAGTATTTTGATAAGCATCGCGACTGGAAACTTATTATCGCTCCACACGTTATTGGCGAAGATCACCTCAAGCAGATAGAGGCTTTGCTCGAGGGGCGCAAGGTGATAAGATATTCCGAGTATTCCGGACACTCCGAGAACGCTGATTATTCCGATGAGTTAGCTAATGCTGAGGTGCTGATTGTGAATTGCTTCGGCCTCCTGTCGAGCATCTACCATTATGGCGATGTGGCGTATGTGGGCGGTGGCTTTGGCGTAGGCATCCATAACCTGCTGGAGGCGGCCGTCTGGGATGTAC
>Ga0247610_10001927_pt1 | contig 24841 bp, 19 predicted proteins | sample 174DNAGHGhighgp2_FD_193483 | JGI IMG/M metagenome (GOLD analysis project Ga0247610, IMG submission 193483) | Sheep rumen microbial communities from Palmerston North, Manawatu-Wanganui, New Zealand - 1742 DNA GHGhigh gp2 | ecosystem: Host-associated > Mammals > Digestive system > Stomach > Rumen...
TACCCGAACTTCATGATTATGAGGCGGACAACAATGGACATAACAGGCCTAAAGGCGATGGCGGCTCGAACCCCAACGACAGAGGTTGGGTGCGGCTGAAAGTGCTGTCGGGTGCTATCATCGTGACCAACACGTACGATGGCGAGCCTGACTATGTATCCGCAGACGGTGAATGGCATGAGTTCTGGCTCAAGCGTCAGGCTACCGAAGACTGGTTGACTTATCTGGAGTTTGACTGGATAGAACCCACTGATTATGCCGGCAAGGTTTATTGGGTGGGTAACTCGGTGCGTTACCGTCGTGAAGGCGGAGATCCAAGCGACCAAGCAAGAGGCGAACAAACGCGCACGTTGGCGAAACTGACCGGCGGTAATCCCGATGCAGCCCCACAATTGCAAAATCCGTTTCTGTATGTGCTGAACGAAAACGGCACAGCCGGATACGGTAAGATTGCAGTCCCGTATTTTTCAACCCAACAGCCGTACAATTACTGGATAAACGGCAAGGGCGATCCCATCAAATGCGATGAAAGAGGGGGTTTGATTTTTGTAAACAGCGACGATGTTGTCCGCAGCCTGTACATAACGATGGAGACCCAGCGCTCGACAGACAGTATGCAAACGCAGATACTTAGCTCCAACTCGGTAAATATTCCTGCATACCATAAGATTAACAGGTTTGCGGCGGATGCCGTCAATTCGCAAGACGCGGCTACCGGTAAATGGTACAGAGACTACCGCAAGAAAAAACTGACCTGGATAATCAAGAATCCCAACGAGCAGGAGCTGATGGAGAACGATATGTTCGAGATCCAGCGTGCGTACAATGCCGATTACTCGGATGCCGAGACCATAGGTCTTATTCCGATGGAGTATGACCCACTCGCAACGGATACCGTAACCAAAGAGCAGACCTACACCTTTATAGACACCACTAATGCTGCATGGTGGAATCCTATAGAGAACAGCTACAAGATTTACTACCAGGTGCGCCGTGTATCGTCCGCCCAATGGGGCTGGACTGATCATAAGTTTGCTGCGAGAGTAACCGCTGATCCATCTCAAGTCAACTCCGGCGCATACAAGCCTATGCCTTACTTCAGCGGAAATTATGCCGGCGAATATACCTTGGATCCTGAATTTGAGGAGAACCGCAAGGTGCATATTACCGTGAGACTAAAAGCTAATTCCTCCCCCAAGATAGAGACCCGTACGGAAGACGACCCTGCAATAGAAAGGCTCTACTGGGACCCTAACCAGCGTCTGATGATTCTGAAAGTGCTCAAGGAGACCAACGACACTATCCGTTATACTATACCCAACGACACTATATACGCAGCTATCAGGCGTCTGAAAGCACAAGACGACGCTACATACAAAGCGGGTAAGTTGGAAATCACCTATACCGATTATGCCAACACGCCTTGCGTTCATTACGAATACTACGCATTTATCGACACCAGCAATACGACAGTCAGACAATTCTTCGAAACCAAGCCCTACGGACTGCTGGATTTGGAGGGCGAGGTGATTTACTATACCGAGGCAGCGAACATCAATTCGTTCAATGCCAGCAATTTGGAGTACTCCGACGGTGTACTGCTGACCTGGGATCTGACCGAAGGGAATATTGGCTCCTATAAGATTGAGACGCGTCCGGCAGGCAAAGACACCTCGTGGACGGTATTAGAGGAGGATTACGGCGGCAGCTGGTACAAAGACAAGACGGCTAATCCGTTTGTCTCGCGCGAGTGGGAATACCGTCTGACAATGACCTACGAGTGCAACGGCAATGTCAAGACAGCCAGCAAGACGACAACCGGTTCGCGTAACCCTTACGGCAAGGTGAGCGGATACGTGCGCTACGAGGACGGCTCAGCCTGTCCGGGCATAGAGGTCAAAGCCAGCCGCACGAGTACCGGCGAAACGGTTCAGAAAGTGACGACCGACGAGGACGGATACTACCTGCTCGACAGCCTTATCTACGGCGAGGGCCGCGCGTATGCTATCCAGCCGGAGAGTATGTCGGCAGAATTCCGATTCAACAACTCCGATGCCACCTCCGCTACTATCACGCTCGGTCTGAACGGTTGCATCCGCGAGAATGTCAATTTCGCCAATATATCCTCGGTACCATTCTCCGGCCGCGTACTCTACGAGAATAGTACCGTACCCGTGCGCGACGTGCATTTCATGCTGAACGGCATCCCCGTCAAGAGCGGTACATCACTGTACAAGACGGATGCATCGGGCAACTTTGAGTTCCGCGTTCCGAAGCGTACTCCGTTCACCATTCAGGCATACAAAGAGGGTCACACCTTTGCCGGCGACGGATTTGTTCGCATGATCAACGATCTGACACAGGAGGAGGACAGTGTTCTGTCATTGGAGGGACGTCTGGCCGGCGTCAGAATCTATGATCAGACCAAGGTGCGTCTGATCGGCCGTCTCGCCGGCGGTCGTGTACAGGCGGAGAAACCGCTCGGCTTCGGCTTGAGCCGGAACAACCTGGGTGACGACCTGAAACTGGTATTCGAACTTGAAGGCGACAATATATCGCAGATCGTACATTTCAAGGACGATCTGGCAAGGGATAGCGTCACCATCAACCTTCGCCATGACGTGCGCACAGCAGGCGGAACCGACTCGGCTGGAGTAACCCGTACTGAATATTACAAGAAACGCATCATTATCTACCCGGATGTCAACACCGGTGAATATTATGTAGATCTCTTCCCTGTCAAATACAAGATTACGCAGGCTACCGCGCGGGGTTATGCTACTTTGTACGCGGACGGCAAGACAAGCGAATCGCTTGATCTGACCAATGCACCTCTGCACCAGCGTACCAACACCTACGAGGGTAAGGAACTGGATTACAACGAGACCTACAATATCACCTATCACAGCCCGATATCTATCTCATGCACCCAGTTACAATTCGGCATGCCAGTGGATTATTATGGCGAAAAAACAATGAAGCGCCAGAACATCCAGAACCAAAAGATCGAGGTGCCTCTGGTAGAGAAACAGACGAATGGCACGTACAAATATCTATTCGGCGCACCGGTATTTGAGATGGGTAAGTATCAGTTCATCGTGAAAGCATACGAGGACTACTATTACAATAACGATCCATTCTCCACCCAGCATGAGGAGGTGCGACTCCATGGCGGTACACTCAAGGTATATAACGGTATGCACGATGCAGTTAACACCGAGGTTCAGAGCCATGAGTTGGACACCCTCGGTCAGGCAATGATTGTTATCCCAATCGACTATGTTTCGTTCATCAAGACGGGCGAAAATGCGCTACGTGTACTTGATCTCTCGGTAGAGTACCAGGGTGCATACGTTGAGAGTCAGGTGCTGCGCGCCTACGTGGCAGGAAACAAAGCCAAAGGACAAGATTTCACCGCCTCTACGCATGGCGATGTTATTTTGCTGGATATACTGCGTGATCCTCCCGGATCGGGTAGCTCCGCGTACATCGAGGCAGGCACATCGTACAGCTATGATTACAAATACGACATCGATTTCAAGTTCGGAGTAGATATCAGTATAGGTTACGGCACGGATCTGAACTATGTAGTCGGCTCATGGGCAGGAGTAGGAGGCGGTGTGTTTGTCGGCTCACCGATAAATGTAAGCAATACAATCAAAACATCTATTCCTGTTGTAGGAGAATACTATTACAAGCATGGCGGCTCGTACACGTTCTCAACCACCGAGCATATAACCACAGCGAGTGATCCGCTGTCGGTAGGCGCACCGGCGGATGTGTTTATCGGTGCGACCCAGAATATCCTGTACGGTCTTACGGATGCGGTTAAACCGATAGATTCGCTAACCTACGTCACCCTGGCCGCCAGAGCCGCCAACGGCACTATCCGCGTGGTAGCAGAGGGAAGAAATTTACAAGGCGAGAAGTACTACCTGGTGATCGGTACCGAAATGGGTTCGGAGACCTATATCAACTCTACTTTCGTGCATACTCAGAGTTATATCGAGAACAACCTGCTTCCGCAATTGAGACAGCAGCGCGATGCGCTCCTAATGACCGGTGACAGCGCAACCGTAGCCGCTATAGCTACGGCTACCGGCAAGCCGGCTTACTGGAGCAAAGTGGATCCCGAGGAAGAGAACTTCGGTATAGAAGGATATTATGTACAGATTCTCCCTGATAACGAAAAAATATACGATGACGAGGTTGCCGCTTACAACCGCCAGCTTGTAAACTGGACGGGGCTGCTCATCCGCAATGAGGAAGAGAAAATAGCGGCGCTCAAGGGATCGAAAGGCAAACTGGTAGGCACTTGGTCAATGGGCGGTGCTACAAGCGTAACGCATACTGAGAATTATGCCTACTCGAATGTCTATTCCAACCAACTGCTCTACCCCGGAGTCTCAGGGAGTATTCCGGGGCCAGATCTGACGAAACTGGCAAATCTAATACCTTCCAACCTGCTGAATAAGGTCAATAACAAATACGCGGAAGCACAAGAAGGAGATCCTTTTGACTTCATATGTAAAGCGCAAGGCGGTACGTGGAAATTCAGCCTGACACCGATTCTGAATTTCTCCTATAACAGAAATCCTGAATCAAGCGGCACAGGGCACACCAAATCTACCGGATTTACGCTTAGAGGAGATGACTTGTCGTATGAGTATCTCAATGTATCCGTCTATCGCATTGAGGACGAGGCGAACAGTTTCAACGATGCTTCAGACGGCACACGAGGTTATGTATCTGCTGATGACTACATTTACGGTTCGTACGTCTATTACCTGAACGGCGGTGCTACCCGCTGTCCGTGGGAAGGGCCGGACTCGACCCGCTTCTTCACCCCGAAAGTACCGCTCTCTGCCGGTACGCTCAAACTGGAGAACCCCAAACTGGATATCGACGTTCATGAACGCAGTAACGTGCCTGTCGATCAGCCGGCAGTGTTCAATCTCCGTATTACGAACGAGGGCGAAGTGCCTTACGGATCGGGTAACAGCGGAATCAAGTTCACCCTCAAACTGCAAGAAGGTTCTAACCCCAAGGGTGCCAAGATCATGATTGACGGCGCACCGCTTCTTGAGGCAGGACGCGAGATACGTCTCACCCGCGGAGCAATAGAACTCAAGCACGTGGAGGTTTATGCCGGCGAAGGCTACGATTTCGAGAACATCGTGCTGACGCTGATGTCTAACTGCAGTATGAGCGAGTTGGCAAAATGTACGTTCTCGGTACACTTCATGCCAGTTGCATGCCCGGTGAACATCTCTGCGCCGCATAGCAACTGGATCATGAATACTCTCTCGCCGCAAGACTCGACGGGTTGGTATCTGCCGGTGGTAATCGACGGATTCGATGTCAACTACAAGAACTTCGACCATATCGAGTTCCAATACAAACTTGCAACGCACAGCGATGACGACTGGGTAAATCTCTGCTCGTACTTCGCAGATGACAGTCTGTATACCGCTGCTTCGGGCAACAAGGCGATGATTACCTCGGGGCGTATCGAGAATATCCGGTTCTACGGCGAGCGCGATCCGATGGAGCAACAGTACGACCTGCGCGCAGTTGCCTTCTGTCGACACGGTAACGGATTCATCACCCGTGCGTCTGAAGTCATGCGAGGCGTAAAGGATACGCGTATTCCGCGTGTGTTCGGCGAGGCGGAGCCCGCCAACTCCATTCTCGGAGTAGGTGACAATATCCTGCTCCGGTTCAACGAACCGATAGCCGGCAACTACCTGGATGAAGATAACAACTTCCAGTTAGTAGGTTACACCAACGAAACCGGCATTACCACAGGCATATCGCTTCACTTCATTGATACGGAGAATTCCTACGCCGAATCCAAAGTGGTACGGTCGCTCTCCGACAAATCGTTCACGGTGGACATGATGGTTCGGCCGGAAGACCCGAATGCCGCCTACACCTTCTTCAACTATAACACGAAGGGTGGTCGCACTTTCAGTTTCGGTAAGACAGCTGACAACCGTCTGGTAGCCAGATTTGGCAACGGAGCGATTTACTCGGATACGCTACCGGAGAAGATGATTGCTTTCACCCGTGTAGCCGTAGTCTATGACCGTGAGAACCATCTCGTACGATTCTATGCCGGAACAAAGGAAGTGACGGATACGCTGATTGCTCCGTTTGATTCCGACATCGAGTTCTCCGGCAGTTCACCGGTAAGCATAGGTAAAGGCTTCGCCGGAAACATGATGGAGGTACGCCTTTGGACCAAGGCTCTCGCGCCGGATGAGATAGCGCAGACGAATATGCGCCGACTGACCGGCTACGAGCGCGAACTGGTAGCATACTACCCGATGAACGAAGGTTCCGGCAATACCGTCGCCGACAAGGCAAACGGTGCTACACTCTATGCACGTCAAACCACTTGGGAGTACCAGAAAGGTATATCGCTGCGCGTAACGGACGGACAAACAGTCAAACTGGACGATGCGCTCCTGTCACGCTCCGACAAACAGGACGAAACACTGATGTTCTGGTTCAAGAGCCCGCGCAAACGAGGTACAATCTTCTCCGCAGGACGAATGTCCAAAACAGAAGGAACAGAATTGTCATTCTCCAACGGAGCTCTCGTGCTCAAGAACTACCGGAACGAATGGAAGATCGACGGCAATTATGCCGATAACGAATGGCACCATTTCGCGATGACCATCAACCGGACGTTCAATAATGTCGCCGTTTATGTGGACGACAAACAGAAACTCTCGTTCGCTGCAACCAAAATGGGAGAAGTGAGCGGAGAAATGTATATCGGCGGAGATGAATTCGATGGCAATATCGACGAGTTCATTATCTTTGAACAAGCACTGCCGCAATCGCTCATGGAGACCTACGGAACCATCTCACCGATGGGCGACGAGATGGGGCTGCTGGCTTACCTGCCGTTCGCGGAAATGAAGGAGAATGAAAACGGCATACTGGAGCAAGTATTCTCCGTCAACGACCAGCGCGTGTTCAAGACCTCGGAGGGCGATGTGGTGGAGAAAGTACAACCGCTAATCCTCAGCGTATCCGATTCCACGGCGTTGAAGGATCTGGGCGACCGCACCCTATCTGCTCCCGTACAGGATATAGGACAACTCACCAAGATGAACTTCGACTGGTCGTTCAACAACGATGAACTGTTAATCAATCTCAACATGCGAGACCGCGAAATTAACAAACAAACGATCTATATCACCGTACGTGACGTGGAAGACCTCAACGGGAACCCGATGGCTTCACCTGTCACATGGATGACATTCATCGACCGCAACTCGCTCAAGTGGGAGAAGCGGGAAATAGCGGCGTACGCAGTTTATGGAAAGAACGTTGACGGAATAACTCGTACGATGCGTGTCATCAACCAATCAGGCAAGCGGCATACGTTCAGCATCGAGTCTTTGCCGGAATGGCTCAGCGTGGATCAAGAGTTCGGAACAATCGAACCCGCTGACGAGATTGTCATTACATTCAAGATGAATACAGACATTGCCGTCGGCGTTTATACTGATGTTATCTACCTTACCGATGAGCAGGGACTCAGCGAACCGCTACGGGTAGAACTGACTATTGATGCCAAGCCGCCATACGATGCACCCGATGAGACATTGTTCCCATACAATATGTCGATCTGTGCACAAGTCATGATTGACGGAATATATGATACCGACCCCAACGACATCGTCTATGCATTCAGCCGTAACGAGTGCGTGGGAAAGGAGAATATAACCTTTAACGAATCTGTCAATTCCTCCAAGGTATTCCTTACAATATACGGTAACGAACAGATGAACAAACTACCTATTCGGTTCCAGGTATGGCAGGCATCTACCGGTAAAGTATATGACCTGGCGGCAAACAGGAATATTATCTTCTCTCACGGATTCGTCTATGGTTGTGGGGAAACCGAACCGCTCGTGCTCGCTACTACAGGTTCGGAAACACAGGCTATAACACTCAAAAACGGTTGGAACTGGATATCTGTCAATCTTGACCTCACGCAATCAGAAGGGGAAATTAACACCTGTATGACTGCTAACGAGCCTTGGAATGACGGAGATCTCATCAAGAACCCCGAATCTCGACAGTTCACATCGTACGATGGCGTTTCAAATACATTCATCGGGTCACTTGGAAAACTGCACCATACGCAAATATATATGGTCAACTGTTCTGATGGTAATACATTGCGTATAGCAGGAGATATCCTGCACGAAGATTCGATGGAGATACGAGTTCGGGGTGATGGCCAATGGAGCGTTCTGCCCTGTCTGTACGACCAGGTAACATCGCTCACAGATGCACTCGCCTCGTACTACGATTACGCTACACCGGGAGACTTGATCAAGGCGCGCAACAGATTCGCCACATTCTCTGATGACAAAAAGTGGGAAGGTAACCTCAGCGCACTGCGACCCGGAGAAGGATACCTGTTCCGACGACTGGGAGCCGGAGCGGTGGCTATACCGTTCTACAAGCAGACCAACAATGCTCCGCACCGCAATCAGTCTTCTGTCAGCGACAGCGGTCTGTCTTCTGTCAGCGATAGCGATCTGTCAGGCGAAGCCGGTCTGTCTTCTGTCAGCGACAGCGGTCTGTCAGGCGAAGCCGGTCTGTATTCCAACCCCAATGCTGCAACCAACATGACAATGATCGCCACGCTCGCCTCTGTCAGCGAAGCGGTCTGTCTTCCGTCAGCGAAGCGGTCTGTCTATGTCTTTGTCGGTGATGAACTGGCGGGCGTGGCTGAACCGATAGATTCGCTCTATTTCATCACTATCCAAAGCGACCGCACCGGCGCACCGCTCACGTTCCGCACTGCGGACGGATTGCTACTGCGGTCTGTCGATATCTCGACATCTCGATATCTCGATATCTCCTATTCGGCTGATACCCATTACGGCACGCTCAAATCACCCATCCTGCTCTCACCTACCGAGAACGGGGCGGGAGATGTCTACAAGATCATCGAGAACGACCACATTGTGATCATACGTGACGGGGAACGGTACGACATAACCGGTGTTAAACTGAATAAGTAAATTTACAATAATGCTGTTAGTATGAAAACCAAATCATTTATTGCAGTCTCTCTGACAATCCTTTGCACACTGCTCCTGACAGGGTGCAAAAATAACCGGAACAATCCGGATAATCCGCAGTCTATCATCGGCACTACTGCCCGACCTGGTTGGACTAAACCCGACATCTACGATATGACGTCTTCCATGACGGCTATCATCAAGGTGGATATGACGCTCACCTATTCCGCCAAACAACTCAGCGAAGCTGACTATCATCAGTCTGACAATGACATGCTGGCGGCTTTCGAGGGAGAGAACTGTATAGGCGTTGCCGAACAGAAAAACAATATGTTTTTCCTCTATATCAGCGCTCCGAAAGAGAATACCGAAGTGCAACTTAGGTTCTATTCCGATGCGTTGCGTAACATTTACATCGCCAACGAATCACTTACCTTCAGCAACGATGCGTGCATAGGTACTATCTTATATCCCTATACACCTAAGTTCGAACTCGCCAAGTGACCGGTTGCGTAATCGTTACGTCCACCCGGGGGCAACAGGTAAGATAATTGCTCCTGCATATACAAGAAAAGCATTATGCCCGCAAAGCATAGTGCTTTTCCGTTTAAAATCAGGCTGTTTGACAACAATCAGTAAAAATGCACACATGCCCTCCCCTTGCTTTTCGTTAAATTTCGTACTTTTTTGTGCGTATTTTGTATTTTTTATTGTTTTCATTTGCATATTTCAAAATATTTTATTATCTTTGCACTTGAAAACGAATTTGAATTCCATGAATGATGATTTTGCCATACAACTTTTTGAGGGGAAGAAAGTCCGCATCGTCTGGGATGCGGAACAGGAAAAGTACTATTTCTCCGTTGTGGATATAGTACAAGTATTAACGGATAGTACAAATCCTACCGACTATCTAAAAAAGTTACGGAAACGTGATACGGAGTTAGGTACGTTCCTAGGGACAAATTGTCCCCAGGTAGAAATGCTTACTTTTACGGGTAAGAAAAGAAATACATTAGCTGCTGATTTACAAGGCATATTTCGCATTATTCAGTCTATTCCGTCCAAGAAAGCCGAGCCGGTTAAACAATGGTTGGCACGGTTAGGCGAGCAACGAATCGACCAGATCATTGATCCGGAACTGACGTTCCAGATGGCTGTTGAGGACTATCGTCGTCAGGGTTATTCCGACAAGTGGATCAACGAGCGCATGCGCTCCATAGAGATGCGTAAAGAGTTGACCGACGAGTGGCATCGTGCCGGAATACATGACCAACGGGATTTTGCCATTCTGACCAATGTACTTACCCAAGCATGGAGCGGAATGACTACCGGTGAATACAAGCAACACAAAGGCTTGACGAAAGAGAACTTGCGTGACAATATGACGAACATAGAACTTGCGCTCAACACCTTGGCGGAAGTTACAGCCACCGAGATTTCCCGTCAGCGCAATCCTCAAGGCATGTTCCAAACCCGCCAGACTGCCAAAGAAGGTGGAGAAGTTGCCCGCAATGCTCGCGTAGACATCGAAAGCCGCTTAGGCCACACGGTCATATCTTCCGAGCGTGCCTCGGATTATATCCGCCCCATCGTGAACAACAAGCCGCAAGAATTGCTGTTTGACGACGAAGAGAAATAACATCTCTGCAAGCGGAAATGTTAAAAACGGCGCGTCGATCCTGATGAAAACACGAGGGGAAAGAACTATTTTGAAAATCACGGGATATATACAAAGTATATATAAGGTGTGGTAGGATACGATATTCCCCCGATGCGCTCTGGTAATGCACATAAAAAGCCATACAGGAGGATGCCAAAAAGCAAAGCGGCACTAATACCGCCGAACAGAGGTCGCACAAAAAGATACCGTTGGCGGAGAAAAACAACAAAAAAGCAGAATAATTTGCAGACGTATACAAATTATAACGAAAAAAGTAGTAACTTTGTATGCGAATCGCAAAGATATAGATGGAGAATGCCGAAAAGCCAGAAGTGTGTAGGCAAAACAAAACTAAATGAATTGTTTATGGTAACGGTTACAACAAAGGAAGATCTTAAAAAGGCCATTGAAGCCAAAGAAGACCGGATTATAATCAAAGGTGAATTGGCTCAAAAGATTGCAAAGCAGCGTAAAGCAAGTAAAGGAACTGCTATTGCCGGTGGTGTTATTGCTGCTGGCTCAATTGTAGCCGCTCCATTCACGGGCGGTTTGTCTCTTATTGGCGGAGCTGGTGCTGCGGCGGCCGTGTCTGGTAGCACGGTTGCATTACTTCTTGTTATTTCTGGATTAATTGGTCTAAGTTTTTATGCACTAAAAAAAGATTACAATGTAAAGATAACAATGATGGGGCAAGAACTTGAGTTGACACGTAAATAACTGATTAGTTGAAATATGAACGTTACAGTATTTGAAGATCCGTGCCCGAAGCCCGGGCAGAGTATACAGGAACGCATTGACAAGATGTTGAAAGAAGCCAAACGCCGCAAGCGTGAAAAGGAAAGCGAGAAATAATCTCGACAGCCATACAAAGAACATCCTATCAAAGAGAGATTTTTTGTTGGAAACAATGCAAAAGTGGCGGATGATCCGCAGAAATGTTGATAAAAAATGAGTTTAACTGCCACAATATAAAACTGTTATTAAAATTTTAACGAACTATTGAGATAATATATTTACGCTCATATTAACTTTTAAAATAAACAAATATGGAAAACAACAAATTCAATGCTGAACCTGATTTCGGCAAAAAACTAAATGAAGAGTTCTCTAAAATTAAACAAGAGATTAAAAAACCGAATGTTCTTATCGCAGGGGCAACGGGCGTTGGGAAAAGTAGTCTAATCAATTATATTTTTGGCGATAAAGTGGCAGAGGTAGGTACGGGAAAACCTGTTACTCAAAAGATAGACGTTTATGAGAGTGATAGTTCAGACGTTCGTATTTTTGATAGCAAGGGTTATGAGTTAGGAATGCAAGGAGATGAAGATTTTTATAACAATGTCGTAAATCTAGCTAAGGCAACCAACAATCCTCACAATGCCATACATCTAATATGGTATTGCATTGCATGTAGTGGCGGACGTGTCCAGGACTATGATTTAGCAGCGATAAATGCTTTTTCAAAATCAAATATTCCTGTGGCAGTCGTTTTCACTAAAGCAGACACTCCATCAGAAGAAGAAATGAAAGCTATGCGTGGTTGTATTCCTACCAATATGCAAGGCAACATCTTTGAAACTTCTGTTATTAAAGAAGAATATAATCAGACCAAAGAATTAATAGCATGGTCAATAAATAAATTACCAGAAAGTTTGCGATTCGCCTTCGTAAAGTCTCAATTGGGTAATCTTGAAGAAAAATGGGAACAAGCACATAAGATGATTAAGCAACATTGTGCTGCCGCATTCGCCGTTGGTTTCACACCAATCCCTATGTCAGATGCTCCAATTTTGGTAGCTAATGAAATTGCGCTGATGGCTCGCATACTATACCTATATAATTTAGGCGAAATAAAAGATGTAATGAGTGAAGGCGCTGTCGGATCACTTATCGGCTCTCTTTTGTCTGCCGGTGGAAAAGCGGCTGTAGGAGCACTCGTGAAATTAATTCCCGGAGTAGGAACTCTGGTGGGTGGTTTAATCAATGGTTCTGTTGGTGCAATTATTACTGCAGCCTTTGGAGAAGCTACATCTAAAGTCGCCTATGAAGTAAGTAAGGAGCGTATTAATGGAGGGGATATTTCTGATTTAATGAAAGAGTTTGGACCGCGAGTAATGGCTTTGGCAAAAGAGTACTTTAAAGCTGGGAAAAAAGTAGATGAATATACTCTCTAAAACAGCAAGAAAATGGAAGACTTTATGTGTAATGTGCTCGTTATGGGCAAAACAGGAACGGGAAAGAGTACTCTGTTAAATTACATTTGTGATGCAGATTTAGCGCAGACAGGTACAGGAAAACCAGTTACAGGAGAAGGAATTTATGATTATGTTGTAAAAATAAACAATCAAGATGTCCGCATTTATGATTCTTGGGGTATTGAAGCTGGCAAAGTAGATCGGTGGAAAGAATTGATCAGCAAGTCTTTGAAGGATCATGGTGCTCAGAAATCAATTCAAGATTGGTTTCATTCTGTAATCTACTGCATTCAGGCGGGAGGTGGTCGCGTTGAAGACATTGATGTGGAAATCATTCGTCAATTTTTATCTGACGGCTATAAAATCACAATAGTTCTCACGAAAGCAGATCAAGTGGATGAGAATGAAGAGGCAACGATGAAAAAAGTTATTTCTTCTGAACTTTGTGGTAAAGCTGGTAATTTATCCAAACGACTTAATATTGTTGCAACGTGTGCAGAAAAGAAAATAACTCGTAGCGGAGAAACACACCCATTCGGAAAGGAAGAGGTGTGCAATGCCATTTTGGATGGATGGAGAGATACAATTTTGGAGCGATTACCGAAGCATGTTATTGCACGGGTGTGTGAATATCTACAAACCGAGATGGAAGGCATTAAATCGAGGGTTCTTTCAAGAGAAATATCCGGTGTTGCAGAAGATAATGCTGAAATCTTCTCAGAGATTCAGCGAAGTATTAGCATGTTAACACGCCAGATAGAAAAAGAAATATTTCCAAGAATTTTAAAGGAGGCTGCGGAGAATTGTCATAAGGCAAATATGTCTTTGAACGCAATGCTTAACACATCTTCTAATTCTCTGAAACCGGCTCGAAAAAATGTTCCGGAAGACGATAGTATGCCTGATTGGTTGGTTTATGTTCTTATTGCATTCCCAACAACCTGGATTGGATTGGGAGTCATTCAAGTTGCTAATTTCTTTAAATCGCGCTCGGAAGAAAATATCGCTCAAGAGAGGCAAAGAATTAGCGACTATATCGATCAAATCACGAGAGATCTGATTGAAAAATATAAAGCACAGGAGTCCATTATCGCAAAACAATTAAGACAATCACTTTAAGATGAAATGTAACATTCTAATAATGGGAATGACTGGAGTGGGCAAAAGTTCACTTATAAACTATCTTGCTGGAGAGGAATTAGCCGAAGCCGGCATATCCTCTCAAGCAGGAGGTTTGACACGGGGAATTCACAAATATTCTATTTCCATTAATAATCAACCTTGTAATGTATTTGACTCGGAAGGTTTAGAAACTTCTCACTCGGAATACTGGAAAGATATGATGGAGCAAGAATTACTTGAAAAATCATCCAATCAAGCACTTTCCTATTGGTATCATATAGTTGTTTATTGTATCGGAGCAAATAGCGGTCGTGTACAGCCGTTTGAATTAGATATGATTGAGAAACTTATCAATTATGGATATGGTGTTATCATTGCTTTTACAAAGGCGGATATAGCAACAGACAAAGAACTTGATAAACTTCATGATACAATAGAGAAGCATTTTTCAGGAAGTTCGCAACTAAAATATATTCCAATATGCGCAAAAAAAACGAGGAACAATGTATTGGAAGGGAAAGAGGAACTAAGTGATGCCATTATTGATGCATGGGGAGAATCTTTAATATATCGTCTACCTGATTATGTATTCTCTACTCTTGATGACATGCAAGAATGGGGAGAAAGTGTGCTTGATTGGATTGCCGACCAAAATATGGGACTTTTTGGTAAAAGTAAAGAAACCGTCCTTAATGAAGTCAATGAAATCTTACAGGATCAAATACAAGAGTGGAATAAAGACATCCAGAGAAAGCAACAAAAGGCAACTAAAGATATGAGATTAGTATATGCTATGCTAAATCAAGTGCTGAATATTTCCTCTGTTACACTAAATCATACGGAATCAATAACCCATATTGCTCATATCGATGAATCTATATTAGGAAACTCGTCATCCATAAAAACTATTGCAAAAAATGCAGCAATAGGCGCATTAGCTGTTTTAAATCCCATTGTGGGAATATCTTTAGGAGTCGCATCTATATTACGCTCAAGTGCTAAAAATAAAGAAGCCAAAAAGGTTATTGAAAATGCCTTTATAGAGCAATATAATCTTTTGGTAGAAGCATACGCAAATCAAAAAGAATTCTTTGATTGTTCATTAGGAGCAAGTCTTGGGTACATATATGGCTATAAGGGACTTGGTACAAAATATCTTTTGGGAATAGGTGTGCAAAAGGACATGTCATTAGCACTTGATAATTTCCAAAAAATTGTAAGTCTTGTAGAAGAGAGTGGCTATGAATTTACTGATCCATATTCTGAATTTTATTATAGTTATATCCAATTTATGAAAGGGAACGAATCTGAAGCAAAAAAATGGCTTCATTTAGCAGCTAAACATGGGTCAACTCGCGCAAGATTAGTGATTGAGAATGTTCCCTATAGAGAAGTCGCAGAAGACGAAGATTATGATAACTAGAAGACGTATACATATTATTATTGGCTAAAAATCACCAACAAGAACGCTACAAGTATGTTTTTCAAACCACTTATAGGACAACGATACAAGGGTATCTTAATCCTCGGAGAGAGTCATTACTGCGATAAAGGTTGCTCAGATTGTGGCATTAGTCGAGTACATCCGGAATGTGCGGACTTTACCAAGCGGGTGATAGCCGATTATCTTGACCCTCGCAATGAGCGGGAAGGTTGGATGAATACCTACCTGAAATTCGAACGTTCACTCGTCGGGCATGAAACGACATCCGGTGAGAGCGCTCGGATATGGGACAGCATTGCATTCTACAACTACCTTCAAGTCGCTATGGGAGGTCCTCGTCAGGCAGGTACATCAGAGCAATACCGCCAAGCCGGTGCTGCATTATTCGAAGTCTTAGAGCAATTGCGACCGGAATTAATGATTGCATGGGGAAAGCAGCTTTGGCGAAACCTACCCAATACTTATTGGACAGATAGCGATACGCTTGTTGTCCGTACACGCTCCGGAATTGTAGAGCACGAGGATGTAGGTTACTATACATTGCCAAGCGGGCATGTAGTACATGCATTATGCGTTTATCACCCTTCTGCCGGATACGATTGGTCGTATTGGCATGATGTGATTGAAGCAATGAAAGATAAGATAAATATTTGAGATTATGAATGTAACAGTCTTCGAAGATCCGTGCCCACAATCGGGGCAGAGTATGCAGGAACGCATTGACAGAATGGTGAAAGAATCCAAACGCCGCGAGCTCGAAAAGGAAAACGAGAAATAATCTCGACAGCTATACACAGAGAACCTCCTATCAGCGGGAGGTTTTTTGTTGCGGTGAAGTAAAAATGTTGCTTAAGAGCAGCGTGAATACTTAAAAAATGAAAAAAATGCAGATAAAAGATAATTTTTTGAGGATAAAATTTGCATATATCAGTTATTTTTTGTAATTTTGCACCCTGTAACGGACAAAAATGCATAGATTTTGACCTTTGTAACGGACAAAAATGTGTGAAATCTGACCTTTGCAGCGGACAAAATGTGCAAATAAACTGAAAACGTAACGATTAGAGGTATGGATACACTACTCAAAAAACATGACAGGTTGTGGGAGATAACACCACTGGAGATTGTACGGCAATGGGCGTATAGTATTAACTGGGATGCTCGGCTGATGGCAATACGCGGACCAAAAGGCGTCGGAAAATCCACTATGATGTTGCAGTACATCAAGCAGCATTATGCGTATTTGGATAGACAAGCGTTGTACGTGTCGTGCGACGATGCGTACTTTGCAACGCATAGCCTTCTGGATCTGGCAGAGCAGTTCTATCTGACCGGAGGCAAACACCTGTTTATTGATGAGATACACAAGTACGAGAACTGGAGCAGAGAGATCAAAGAGATATATGACAGCTACCCAACGATGAAGATGGTGATTAGCGGTAGCAGCCTGCTCAGTTTGACCGCGGGCGATGCCGATTTGAGTAGGAGATGCATCAATCACGACATCCAAGGATTAAGTTTTCGGGAGTTCCTGCATTTCTACAAGGGGATAGAGATGCCCATATATCCGCTGGAAGATGTGTTAACAAATCCCGCATCGTTGATTCAAGAGATGAACAGCAAAGGCAGACCGGTAGCATTGTTTCAAGAATATCTGCGGAACGGATACTATCCGTATTATTTGGATAACGAGACGGATTACTACTTAGCCATTCAGCAAGTCGTGAACCACACAATAGATGACGAACTGACAAAGATTTGCAAAGTGGATGTGGGCAACACACGGAAGATAAAGGCGCTAATGACCATGCTGTGTGCAAGTGAGCCCTATCAACTTGATATATCGAAACTATCAGTTCAGAGCGGGCTGAAACGGGAAACTGTTCTGGCTTATTTGAATTACATGGACAAAGCTAAATTGTTACACTTGTTATACTGCGACCTTGTGAATGCCAAACGGATGCAGAAACCGGATAAGATATATATCGACAACTCCAATATGCTCTATGCATGGGCAACGACACCTGTGCGGATCGGGACAGCCAGAGAGACGTTTGTCGTGAACCAGTTATCAGCCAAACATCAGGTGGAGTTTGGCAAGAAAAAAGGCGACTTCAAGATAGACGGAATATATACCATAGAAGTCGGAGGAGAAGACAAGGATTTCAGACAGATTGCCAATCTACCAAACTCGTATGTACTGGCTGATAATATAGAAACAGCTATCGGACATAAGTTGCCGATTTGGGTAGTAGGGTTCTTGTATTAAAAGTAGGCTTTCTGTAAAGCTGTAAATGTCTTTGACTCTATATGAAATCAAAAACCGAACAATATTCTCTTCGGCTGCAGTACACTGCTGAGGCGTCGAAATTCTATTGTCGAAAGATGGAGCAACTCATTGAACGCGACAAACACGAGTTGCGTGGGTATATACCTGACGGCAAGGGCGGCGTGCGTTCCGAGTTGCCGGCAACGCTGATGTATCGCATCGACACATTGATGAGTGCCGACGGGCACCGGCTGTATGAGTTCCTGATCGAATATGACACCGACACTCCGGCTGAAGGCATCTACTATGGTTGCCGGGGAATAACCGTTGACGGCTATGATCATGTGCAAGAGATAGATAAGTTCAGCCAAGAGCGGGAGATCGTCCTGCCGGAGATGTGCCGGATACTCAACAATACCTTCCCGCTCAAGGATTTTTCCCATCGTTTCAAGTTGCCGGATAATGCCGACGATGACACGTATTGGCTCTTCTGGATCACGCTGAACGAGGAGGAAGACATCAAGAAGGTTGGCGTGACTGCCACTACAATCATCCGCAACGTGTTCCGGCGATACCTCAACGGCGAGACTTTGCCCGGTGGAAAACTGCCTGAAAAGAAGTTCGAGAAATCATCGACATGCTTTACGGACGAGACCTATCAGTCACTCTTGAAGGTCATCCAATACAAGAGAGACGACAAAAAGGTCGATCCGCAACGCACGGCTGAAGCCCGGGAGACATTCGAACGGTTTCTGGTCGGCGCTGAGCACCAGCGGTTGATTGCACGCGATCCGAACTATCCGCGCGCATGGCGTATGCAGACGAAAGATCGCGTTGATTTCGGGCGGATGATGATGGCACTGTTCGAATATCTGCACAACCACGGCTTGATTAACAAAGAGTTCAAGAACTATGAATGCAACGAAACATTCTATGTGCCGTGGACTGCTCTGTTCAAGGTATTTCTGGACATCGACGGCAATGTCTATACAACGGCTCTGAAAACACAAGCAATGCGACCAACAAAGTCCAAGAGAATGGAGAAAGAGAAAGCCGAATGGCAGAAAGTGATAGAAGAATGCCTGAATAACTGACAAATTTTCGGCAAAATCTATATACGTATACTGAAAACTGAAAAAAAAGCAGTATCTTTGCAGCAAAAAAGCGAAGGTACTGCTTTTCTTATGTACCCTATTTGACAAAATCACAACAGCAAAAACACAGTATATATGAGTAAAAGTCAATTCTTTGAACCATTTGTCGGAAAACGATATGCCGAGGGAATCAACGGCAAGCGGATCCTGGTGCTTGGCGCCAGCTTCTATTGCGACCGCGTTAAATGTCCGTTCTTTGCATCATGCACCAGCGTTATACTGAAAGACTCGTCAGCGTTCGATACGAAGTGTCCGGAGTACCAGCCGGCAGGCAAGAAGCTACATCTCGAACCAAGCTATTGCGTGGAGGATGCGCCGGTCACCTACCAGCGTTTTGCGGCATACATGGGCAAACACCTCGGTACGGATGATTACGATACCGTCTGGGATCATCTGGCATTCACCAATTATGTGCAGTTCTTCCTTCCTGCCACCAACGGCTCGTTCCGCGAGACGACTTGGTCGGATATCTCGGAGCGCGACTTGGCAGCCTTCACCGAGGTTGTACAAAGACTCCAACCGGACATTGTGATTGTTTGGGGCAGCGTGATCAACTCCTGCCTGAAAGAGCGAAACCCCTATCTGGCAGATCTGAAGGAACTGCAAGAGACGGAGTACTACATCTGTCATCTGAACATCCCGGGCGCAGAAAAGCCGATAGCCATCATCAACCCCTATCATCCTTCATCCAGCGCATGGTACAGCGCGATGGAGCAGTTTGACGGATATTTATCTAACCTGTTAAATCTATAACGCGTATGTCTGTTACCGTATTTGAAGACCCATGCCCAAAGCCCGGGCAGATGGCAGCCACATTGCGTCGGCGTCTGCAAACCTGCGAGAAACGCATCATAGAATTGGTCAACTGGGATGCAGAATACTTTTACGACGAATCACTTTCGTATGAGGAGATCGATCAACTGAAGGCGCTACTCAAGAAGCGGCAGCGCATCCTCAATAAGATGTGCATGTACACAGATAATGAGGTGAAACGACTGGAAGTGCTCAATGCGATGTTCATCGATGCCATACGACAGATGAACCAAGATTTAGGCAACATGCATGACGGTCGTATGAATATGCCCAATATAGAGCAATATAACGATCATCCGACATGGCTTGACATCATGATTTATTATGATTTCTATGCAGAGAATTCGGTTATTAAGATGCCGGAAGATGCCTATTACGGCTCGCAATTTGACAAAATGCTGGAGTTGCTTTGCGCCGAAGAGAAGGAGCTTACCTATAAAGGATGCTATGGACTATGCAGACAATTGGGAGACACTTTCATTGAGGAAACGTATAACGGAACATACGAGCGCAATCCGGCTATACAAGACCTTATCAAGTGTCATTTGTACTCTATGCCCGATGTGCTTCGCATGAACAAATTCACGATGGAGATGAATATGAAGCAATCACGAACACTTGCTGTTTCGTAAAATTGCCTCAAAAAACACGATTCATATAATAGATGGAGTAAGCCGAAAAGCCATAAGTGAGTAGGCTAAATTAAAATTATACAAATTATGGAAAATGTACTATTTGAAGCAGGCTGTGAGAAATGGATCAACAAGCCTGGGTTTAATGGACTTAAGATCTTCAAAATTGAGGATGATGTTCTGTATCTCGAATTTTTCGACGGGCGGAAGTTCTCTTCTCCGATAAATGATCTCCAAGTTCGACGGACAACTGCATGGAGGCTATTGTTGCAACCCGCACTTGGCCGATTATACGAACTTACTACTCCCGATGGAAAGGTGTTGAAAATAGGAGGATTGTATACATATAAGGATTTTATGGGCTTTTTTGAAAATGTGACAGGTGCCAAAAGTCTTTTGAAGGCCGATGAAAAGGTGTGGGAGATATATGGCATTTTGGATTCCCTTCCCAACACCAAGAAATCCGGTCTTGAGATTTTTGAGCTCATCTTGTCGTGGGGATTCATCGCATTCATTGTTCTTGGCATAATATTAGCAAACGCACTTTGATGAACATGGAAACAAACTTAAACGAGCAGTTAAATGAATCTGCCGACGGCTATAAGAAGCAATTGGAGGTTGCAAAGAATCTCGGGAAGATACTTCCTGTCGCCCAATGGGTAACGTACGGAACAATATTGGCTGCGATTGTTTGTATCTTTTCGGGGGATTCTTGCTCTATCTCAAGTCTTGTTGATGGCATTGAGCATGCGCATAACAAAGGTATTTTTGGAGCTTTGTTCTGCTTAGTATGTTTCTTGCTGAATTATCTTATTCCTTTTGTCAATTTCTATATCATTCATGCCATAGAAGTTTCGCTGGGTACTGTTAAGCCGGAATATCAAGTATCAGGAAGCATGACAACTTTCTTGAAATGGGGATATCTCGTATTAGGCGTACTGAATATTATTTTCGGAATTGCAGAGATGGGGGATGATGTCGCATTAATTCTTGCTCTATTCTATATTGCCTTTATAATCGTTCAGGTGATTTGGGCGCGCAGGTTATCTCAGAAATGGACTAATCTCAGTTCGTGGCACAAGAAGACTGCAGAATTACTGCGAAACTATGTGTACCTCGGATTAGGATGTTTTGTGATTGCGATTATCGCAGGTGAGATTAGTGAACCTGCCGGAGACTTTGTAACTTACGTGATTTCCGGAGGCATTGATTTGTATCTGTTCTATCTGTTTGGCACGTATTATAAAGAAATGGCAAACGTCTGTGCTTATGTTAAACGTAACCCTAATAATACAACAGAATGAAACGAATTATTATTGCATTAATTGTACTATGTACATTTCTGCTCTCTTCCTGTACTGCTCTTTTGACTCCAACTCATGCTGAGGATGATGATCTCTTGACGGCTGTATATGACAAAACGTTAAGCATGCAATGGGGAACGACAAATTGGGATCGTGTATTGGCTGTCTGTAATAATCTGGGAGATTATCAAAAAGTCCCCAAAAATCAGAAAATCAAAAGTGTAGAGATGCTTGACTGGAGCTTAAATGAGCAGATGTTAGGCAACTCATATACAGGGTATTTTGTCACATACAAAGTAACATTCGGTGATAATACCAGATACACGCTGATTGATCTTACTGAATTTGATGCAGGTGGTTATCAATGGAAGGTTATAGACTGCAATCCCTCGCTGTCTTCTATTCAAAGCATGTTGTACTAAATATTCACAAAGAACGCCACTCAACAGTAGGCGTTCTTTGTTTACTTAAAGCAATCTCGCATATTTTTCACACTTTCTTGCCCAAACATTTGCAAATGTCAAATATTTTTTGTATCTTTGCACCCGTAATTCACCAGCCGGCAATCGAGCCCGAACATCGATTGCAAGCGCATTGCATCGATACTGTATTGGGTGATTATTGCGTGGTTATTGTGTGGTTATTGTGTGATTTAATCGAATAGTATGGCAAGAGAAAGACTTACACCGGGCATTGACGAAATCCGCGGCGCAACCTCGCCCGGACACATCCATCGTGTCAAACGCTTTCGCGACGCACGCAAACGAATCATTGGCCTGGGACCGCAAGAAACATACGACATCTTACATCCGCGGGACTGGAAGAAAAAACCCGCACAAGGCGAAGAAAAAGCCAACCAGGACCTCTTCAGAGAAGCAGACAAAATCAAGGAAAATGCACTCAACAAGCCAAAACTCTACGAGTATTGGCGACATCGCTTTGAGGCGCAACTTCCTACTACCCGCGGATCCAAACCCGACACATTCGCACTTTACGACCCGCATACCGGCACTAAAAAACGTTACAAACGATTCGACGCCTTTGTGCGTACAATGATCATGCAAGAGTTGCGATACGCACGTCAAAACCCCGACGCAGAACCGCCCTTCCTTTCTAAAAAGGTATAATTTCACAAAAAAACGCAAAAAATTCTAAGGAAATTTGCTATTTTAGCATTTTTTTCGTAACTTTGTGGCAAATTATGCATCTGCGGTCGTCAGACATACAAACGACGCGAAAGAAAGTTGTTGCACTGTGGCGGGAATACGTGCCGTATTACCGCCGTAATCTTGCTGTGGCTTTTCCCGTAATGCTCACCCAGTTGGGTGCTGCTATTGTCGGACTGGCTGACTGCATCATGGTCGGGCATTACAGCACAACCGATCTGGCTGCGGTGAGCTTTGCCAACGGCGTGTTCTTCACGTTCATGGTGTTTTCGATGGGCGCTCTGATGGGCATTACCCCTTTGGTCGGGCAAGCGTTCGTACAAAGGCAAGACGAGCGCGTATCATCGCTTCTGCAGAACGGATTATGGTTCACGCTCCTGTTGGGCGGCATCACTACCCTGCTGCTTGCAGCATGCGTGCCACTGATGCCTTTAATGGGGCAGGACCCCGCGGTGGTAGAGGCGGCACGGCCGTACATGATCATGCGCATACTGAGTCTGCTGCCGTTCCTGCTGTTCATTCTACAAAAGCAGTTTCTGGAGGGGGTTGGCAACACGATAGTGGCAATGCTGGTGTGCCTCGTGCTTAATCTGGTGAATATATTGCTAAACTGGGTGTTCATCTTCGGCCACTGGGGTGCCGAACCGATGGGTGCTTACGGTGCCGGTCTGGCGAGCCTGATCGCCACGGTGCTGATGCCGGTAGCCTTCATCATCGCAATAGCCTGCAAACGCGACTGGAGGCATTATCTCAGTCTGTTCAGCCGCAAGCAGAACAGCCGCAGCATATTGCGCGAACTGGCTACCGTAGGTTTTCCTATCGGGCTGCAAACGACGATGGAAACGGTTTTGTTCACTATCTCGTTTATCATGGTCGGCTGGATCAGCAAGGAGGCACTCGCCGCACATCAGGTTACTAATCAGGTGGCGGATTTTGCGTTCATGCTCTCGCTCGGCGTTGGTTCGGCTACAACAATCCGCGTATCGCACCAGTACGGCTTGGGAGACATGCACGCCATGCGGATGGCGGCTAACGCCAGTATTCACCTCGTGCTGCTGATGAACACCATTGGCGCGGCACTGATGATCGGACTCAGGAACTATATCCCTTACCTGTTCACCAGTGATCCCGAGGTGATACAGATTGCTGCCGAACTACTCATTTTCGCAGGTCTGTTCCAGTACGCTGACGGTCTGCAATGCGTAGGCGCAGGCATGCTCCGCGGCGTCACGGACGTCAAAGTGCCAATGTGGATAACGGTCATCGCGTACGTGCTGGTGGCACTACCATTAGGCTACGCGCTGATGTTCCCCGCAGGACTTGGGGCACGAGGGATGTGGATCAGCTTTGTGGTTGCACTGACTCTTGCGGCAGTTGCGTTCCATTGGAGATTCAGAAAATTGAGAATTGAAAAGTGAAAATTGAAAGGAAAATTGAAAGGGAAAGCATCTGATATGCAAGTAACTGACAACATACGTAACACAGTTAGAATGGTTATACTGACAGGGTTATTGCTCGTGCCGGCGTTCTATGCCATGGGCACAGCGATAGACCTCGAGTATTCGTGGCTGAAGCGAGCCGCCTATCTGCTGACCGTGCTTACGCTGCTTGCTATACCTGCCCTGCTGCTGAAAGCACGGACATATTTCCTGGCAGAAGGCATACTGAACTTTCTGTTTTTCCCGATCGACATAGCGAGCCTGCACCTCAACCGGCAGTCCACCTCAACCGTCTTCCTGCAAAACATCTTCGAGACCAACCTGTCGGAAGCAACAGAGTTACTACGTTCGTCCTGGCTACCGGCGACAGGAGTTATCGTGCTGTGGGTGGTGTATTTCGCAATAGCCGTCCGAGTGGATAACCGCCGGCTGTTCAGTTGGAGAGTTACGCGAATCATTCTATACAGTGCCGGCGGGCTGCTGGTAACAGGAATAGCGGCGATGGTCATATTGCTGACACGTTTTCACGCCGAACGGGATATCAAGAGCACCCTGAGCGAGGCGGCAGGATTGGTGTGGGTCAA
>Ga0247610_10001928_pt1 | contig 24831 bp, 17 predicted proteins | sample 174DNAGHGhighgp2_FD_193483 | JGI IMG/M metagenome (GOLD analysis project Ga0247610, IMG submission 193483) | Sheep rumen microbial communities from Palmerston North, Manawatu-Wanganui, New Zealand - 1742 DNA GHGhigh gp2 | ecosystem: Host-associated > Mammals > Digestive system > Stomach > Rumen...
GAGACGCGGATGGTCTTTGCCGTATTTGTCCTTGAGGAACTGGAACCAGTCTGCGGTTACCTCTACGAGGTTCGCCAGGTCACGGTCTATCTCGTCGATCTCAGCCTTGATACGGGCCATGAGTTCATCGGCCTTCTCCTTGTTGAACTTCAGGATACGCTGCATCTTGATTTCCAGCAGTTTGAGGATGTCGTCCTTCGTTACCTCACGGATCAGAGTGGGGTAGTAGGGGGTCAGACGTTCGTCGATATGTTCACAGACCTTATCAATATTTGGTGCCTGCTCAAATTGCCGGTCTTTATAGATACGCTCCTCGATGAAGATCTTTTCCAGTGACTGGAAATGGAGTTGTTCCAAGAGTTCGTTCTTGCGGATCTCAAGTTCCTGGCGGATGAGATCTTTGGTACGCTCCACGTTGTGAATGAGCACGTCGCTGATGGTGAGAAACTGCGGCTTCTGGTCAGCAATGACACAACAGTTGGGGGAGATGTTAATCTCGCAGTCCGTGAAAGCATAGAGTGCATCGAGGGTCTTGTCGCTGGAGACACCTGGCATCAGGTGAATCTGAATCTCCACTTCAGCAGAAGTAAGGTCGTCCACGCGTTTGGCCTTGATCTTTCCCTTTTCGATGGCCTTCGTGATGCTTTCGATGAGCGTGCCAACCGTCTTGGAATAGGGCAGTTCGCGGATGACGAGCGTCTTCTGGTCCTGTTTTTCTATCTTTGCACGTACCTTCAGTACACCGCCACGCTGACCGTCGTTGTATTTCGAGACGTCTATGCTACCGCCCGTCTGAAAGTCGGGATAGAGATGGAACTCCTGTCCGTGAAGGTAACTGATGGCTGCGTCGCAGATCTCACAGAAGTTATGTGGCAGGATCTTCGATGAGAGTCCTACGGCGATACCCTCTGCGCCTTGTGCCAGCAGCAAGGGATATTTGACGGGTAGGGAGATCGGTTCCTTGTTACGGCCATCGTAGCTGAGCTGCCACTCAGTGGTTTTGGGGTTGAATACCGTGTCGAGGGCAAACTTCGAGAGTCTGGCTTCGATGTATCGAGGCGCAGCGGCTTTGTCGCCCGTAAGGATGTTGCCCCAGTTACCCTGTGTGTCGACGAGCAGGTCCTTTTGTCCGAGCTGTACGAGTGCATCGCCGATAGACGCATCGCCATGAGGGTGGAACTGCATGGTGTGACCAACAATGTTCGCCACCTTATTATATCTGCCATCGTCCATGCGCTTCATGGAGTGCATGATACGGCGTTGTACGGGCTTAAAACCGTCCTCGATATTCGGTACGGCACGTTCCAGGATTACGTATGAGGCGTAATCCAGAAACCAGTTCTGATACATACCAGAGAGGTGATGTACCGCAGCCGCATCAAAACGGTTAACGGGTTTATAGTCGGAGTGACCTTCTGCCTCTCCGCCATTATCGTCTCCTGCAGTACCTTCTTGTTCCTGCTCTTCGAGAATTTCGTCGTCTCTTGTTTCGTCGTCCATTCTTACTATGGTCTTTAGTTTTCTAGGGTGCAAAGATAATCATTTTTTTTGAGAAAGACGAAGAATTATGGTTTTTTCTTTTTTATGTACTTAAGATTTGGTTGTTTCGGAATTAATGTGTAATTTTGCACGCAAAATTGTAAATCAGAAACAGAAATGACAGCAAATGAGATTCGCGACTCATTCAAAAAGTTCTTTGAGTCGAAGCAGCATGCCATCGTGCCCTCTGCACCGATGGTGATTAAGGATGACCCCACACTGATGTTTACCAATGCAGGTATGAACCAGTGGAAGGATATTATATTAGGTACGCGAGACCCCGAGCCGCGTCGTCGTGCCGATACCCAGAAATGTCTTCGTGTGTCAGGTAAGCACAACGACCTGGAGGAAGTCGGTCACGACACTTATCACCACACGATGTTCGAGATGCTCGGCAACTGGTCGTTCGGTGATTATTTCAAGGAAGGCGCCATCGATATGGCGTGGGAATACCTCGTGGATGTACTGAAGCTGGATCCTGCGAATCTGTATGTGACGGTGTTTGAAGGTTCGCCCGAAGAGAACATCCCTCGCGACGATGAGGCTGCCAAATACTGGGCCAAGCATGTGCCCGAGGACCATATCATCAATGGTAACAAGCACGATAACTTCTGGGAGATGGGCGACACAGGTCCCTGCGGTCCCTGCTCTGAGATTCATGTCGACAGCCGTACCCCAGAACAGCGTGCTGCCTCAGGCAAGAGCGGCCGTGAGTTGGTGAATCAGGACGATCCCCAGGTGATTGAAATATGGAACCTTGTGTTTATGCAGTTCAATCGTAAGGCCGACGGCAGTCTTGAGAAGTTGGGCATGAACGTCATCGATACCGGTATGGGTTTCGAGCGTCTCGTTCGCATGCTGCAAGGTAAGCATTCCAACTATGATACCGACATATTCCAGCCGATAATCAAGGCTGAAGAGGCCATCACAGGTCTGAAGTATACGACTTTCGAGGAAGGAGAAGTCAGTAAGGAACAAGATGACATCAACGTTGCTATGCGTGTTTGTGCTGACCATCTTCGTGCCGTCAGCTTCTCCATTGCCGACGGACAGCTGCCTTCGAATGCAAAGGCGGGTTATGTGATCCGTCGTATTTTGCGTCGTGCTGTGCGCTATGCCTATACGTTCCTAGGCCAAAAGGATGGCTTCCTGCATAAACTCGTTCCTACCCTTGTGGCTGAGATGGGTGACGCCTTCCCAGAATTGAAGGCTCAGCAGCAGTTGATTACAAAGGTAATCAAGGAAGAAGAAGATTCTTTCCTCCGAACACTCGACAAGGGTATCGGCATGCTGAATGATGCGATGGAGGAGTTGAGGAGTAAAGGGAATAAGGAGTTGAGTGGCGTTCAGGCCTTCCGTCTGTTCGATACCTACGGGTTCCCTCTTGATCTTACGGAACTGATCTGTCGTGAGAACGGCTTCACCGTTGATGAGGCCGCCTTCAATGTAGAGATGCAGAAGCAGAAAGAGCGTGCTCGCAATGCCGCTGCCGTTGAGAATAGCGACTGGGTGGAACTTGCTCAGGGAGAGCAGCAGTTCGTGGGTTATGACTATACGGAATATGAGTGTCATATCCTGAGATACAGAAAAGTGACTCAGAAAAAGAACGAGTTCTATGAGCTCGTGCTCGATTATACGCCGTTCTATGGCGAGATGGGTGGTCAGGTCGGTGACAGTGGTGTGATCTGCAATGAGGCAGAGACCATCGACATCATCGACTCCAAACGTGAGAACAACCAGACGGTACATATTGTGAAGCAGTTGCCGAAGGATCCCGCTGCCGAGTTCATGGCATGCGTTGATACCGACAAGCGTAACGCTTCGGCTGCCAATCATACTGCTACCCACCTGCTGGACTATGCCTTGAAGCAGATTCTGGGCGACCACGTAGAACAAAAAGGTTCGTTCGTAAGCCCCGACACCCTACGCTTTGACTTCTCGCACTTCGAGAAGGTCAGCGACGAACAGCTGCGTGAGGTGGAGCGTATGGTGAATGACATGATTCGTCAAGACATTCATATCGACGAGCATCGCGACGTACCTTTCGAGGAGGCTAAGAAGCTTGGTGCTATCGCCCTCTTCGGTGAGAAGTACGGTGACAAGGTACGTGTGGTTCGCTTTGGTCCCTCTTGCGAGTTCTGCGGTGGTATCCATGCCTCGTCAACCGGTCGTATCGGTTTCTTCAAAATTCTCTCTGAGAGCAGTGTTGCTGCTGGTATCCGTCGTATTGAGGCCACTACCGGTAAGGATTGCGAAGAGCGTCTCTACCAGATGGAGGATATTCTCAAGAACATCAAATCGTTCTTTAACAATGCGAAGGACCTGCAAGGCGTTATCCAGAAATATATCGATGAGCACGACGCCATGAAGAAGGAGATTGAAGGTTTCCAGGCTCAGGCCGTAGAACGTGCTGCCCAGCGTCTCGTTGAGAAGGCCCGCACGGTGAATGGTGTTACTGTCATCACATCCGTAGCACCTATGGCTCCTGCCGCTGCCAAGGACCTCGCCTTCAAGATTCGCGCTGCCGTTGAGGGCTCATTGCTTTGCGTCATCGGCTCTCACGACAATCAGAAACCTCAACTTACGATTATGATGAGCGACGATATGGTGAGCGACCACGGACTCAACGCAGGCCAGATGGTTCGCGAGGCAGCCAAGCTCATTCAGGGCGGTGGCGGTGGTCAGCCCCACTTTGCCCAAGCTGGTGGTAAAAATGTCGACGGGCTCAGTGCCGCAGTTGATAAAGTGATAGAGTTAGCAAATCTATAATATTTATCCCCGCCAATCGGCGGGGATAAATGTTACATAGATATTGGGAGTATCATTTTGAACACGATGTTGCGTCCCATGTTATAGACGCCCTGACGTCCTGTGGCATTGTTGACGTCGCAGTACTTCAGTCGGCTTAGATGGTTTTGGTAGGCTTTGTTCAATAGGTTATCCGCTGTGATGTAGAATTCTGCGACTTTTCTGTGTTTTATATTCAGGTCGGTACCAGCTGAGAGACTCAGCAGCGTGTAACCAGGCGTGCGTGTTTCTGTATCGTCTACCTTATAATAGTGGTTCTGTGCGAGGTTACATTCCATACCGATTGCCACAAAAGCATTGTTGAGCACTTTGTGGTTGTGGTGTGTGAACTCGTATTTCAGTTCCGAATTCCAGCGTGGTGCCGGTGTCATCGGCAGATATTTTGCTTCAGAAGAGGCATGCATCTGTCTGGCGTCGACATACGAGAAGGTGTTCTGGAAATGTACTCTGTGTATGGGGTGGAAGTCGAAGCCGGCCTCAAAACCCAAGAGTCTGGCGTCGCCCTGCGTGTACTGATAGGTCAGATACCCCTCTTCCATGACTTGAGGTATGCGTTTGGCAAAGATATAGTTTTCTATGCGGTTCGCAAAAAGGGCAACCTGTGCAGAGACTAGTGGTAAGCAGATGTCAAGACCGAGGTCTGCTTGCCAGCTGTATTCAGGCTTCAGGTCAGCATTGCCAATCTCATAACGGATAGTCCCCTCATGTACACCATCAGATCCCAATTCACTCATATTCGGTGCACGGAATCCACGTGCGATGTTCAGTCGGATATTCGTATGCTCGCAGACATTCCAGACAGCTCCAATGCTACCAGAAATACCCCCGAAATTGCGTGAGTGAAAGTCGATGTGACGGTTGTCGTAGCGTAGACCTCCATTAAGTGTCAGATGATCCATTGCCTTACTGACCGTAGCATAGCCACCGATGTCGAAGAGCTTATATTCCGGAATCAACGACTCCTCACCCAGGTTTAATGACTGTTGCCACATGCCGTTGATACCGCCAGCCATTTTCCAACCATTCCACTCCTGGGAGAGATAGCGGAGGTCGTAGGTCAGGGTGTGGAGTTTAAAGTAGAGTTCATAGTCATCGTCAGATTCTTCAAACTCCTGTCGTTGGTTCTGCTGGTAGCCGAAGATGGCCTTCAGCCAGCCTTTAGGAAGGTTGAAGGAGTTATCCCAAACCGCCTTATAATGATTGATCTTTTGGAATGGGAGTGCCTTGGAATAGGTTTTGATATTGTCTGTGATACATTCCAGTTCTCCTGTCACCTCGTCACGTTCACCCTCGATGATGCTAGGCGTCTGATGGAAGACAGAACCCACCAAATGGGAATGTCCCCAGGATTTGTTCAATCCGATCATCATTCTGGCAGCCCTTTCCTTGAACTGTGATCCAGGGACGTAACCGTCGTATTTGTTCTTATAGGCGTGAGCCATCTTATCCGTGAAACGGGCATCCCATACGAATCCCTGTTTGTGGCCTGCGAAGTTCAGTGAGTAGTCGAAGAGTCCGTTGTTCGTTTGATACTCCGTTGAGACCTGCGCCTTCATGTCTCCTTCGGGCAGGATTGGCGCTCCGTGCAGGATCATCACCCCGGCCATGGCGTCGCTGCCATACATCAGTGAGGCTGGACCTTTTAGAATTTCTACAGAGTTTACATTCTGACCGTCAATCTCAATGCCATGTTCATCACCCCATTGCTGTCCTTCCTGTCGGATACCCTCATTCATGACGATGATGCGGTTATAGCCGAGTCCTCGGATGATGGGTTTCGAGATACCGCTGCCTGTGGTAATCTGTGCGATGCCGGGTTGCTTGGCAATGGCATCGATGATGTTCGTAGAGGTGGTTTGTCGCAGGGTCTTGCCCGAGACTATTGAGATAGGGGCTGTAGAGTTCTTCAATTTTGTGTCACCAGTCACGCCAGTGACAACCAACTCATTCAACTTCAGATGTTTAAAGAAAACGTCTGTAGAATCGTTGGGATGTTCATGGTTCCAATGTTTATGTTGATGTTCGTCTTGTGCTGTCATCGCCATGCTCATACACAACAATGACAGGATGAAATATAGTTTCTTCATTCTGTAAATCCTTATAATAATAAATAATGTGTAATAACTCTTTTTGGGGAATTACATCATGAATGGAGGACCACGGGTACACAGAAGGGATGGTTCTTGTAGCACTGATGCTTGACAAAGTATGAATCGTCCCTTCTTTATATATTTGACGAAAAGCGTCAGCAGTGTTGCCGAAGCTGCGGTATAGACAAGCGTGAGAAACTGGCAGAGTACGCAGTCGTCCATGTGGTCTGTTGCCACGGTAAAATGGCCAGAGTGATGCATATGGTGTGCACATTCCACACAGTCAGCAGCGACATTGGCTATGGTCTCGTGACGGTGCAGTCCCGAGAGTAGAATCATCGATACGAATACCGATAATAATAGCCAAGCTGATGCAATCCTTTTACCTTGTCTTTTCATTTCCGCTGCAAAAGTAGTCATTTTAAATGAGAAATGAGAAATGATATATGATAAATTTAGTACTCAGCAATATTTTTTTCCTATTCGCGATTCTTTTTCACTTTTTTTTCGTATATTTGTACCCGAAATCAAAACTTCCAGAGAAGATATGAAGAAACTGTTTTTCGAATTAATGCAAGTTGCCGTAGGACAACTCGACTGCGTTGAACGTGGTCCATCGCCAGAAGAGTGGCAGGAGTTGTATACCTTAGCACAACAACAGTCGGTGGCAGCTATCTGTTATCGAAGTGTAGTCGCTTTATTCGAGTATGGTCTTCGTGCTCCTCAGGATTTGTCTCTTGACTGGATGGCGGAGGCGGAGGATCTGAAAGAACAGAACAGAGGTACTGCCAAACGTCTTGTGGCCTTGCAACAGGAACTGGAAGGACATGGCGTCCGTTCCTCTTTTCTGACCGGTGCTGTCCTTGCTCGTTTCTATGATAAGGATTTGCAGACGCTGCGTCAGTCGAATGGCTCTGATCTCTATGTCCGTGGTGATGTTCATCAAGTCAATCTTAAAGAATGGTCGGATATGGATGTGAGACTTTGTGATTCTGTTAAGGTTGGCAAATCTTCTCAACGAAGCCGGAAGTTGGAGAGATGGCTGTTGCAGAATGATGACCAGCTTTTCAGGAAGGCCGGTGAACTGACAGTTCCCTCCTATGCGGTTGTTGTTATTCTTCAAATGGTCTACCTCTACAACCAGTATATCAGTGGACGGCTGATTATGCGTGACCTCATGGACTTGTTCTTCCTTCTACGTTGGTCTGAGGATAGTTCTAAGAAGTTCAATTTTCCGCGTACTACTGTCGAGGAAGTACTGACGTCCCTGCGTCTGTCGCGTTTCTCGGGTGGTGTGATGTGGATGATGCAGACCGTCTTTGCGCTTGATGGTAAGAACCTCCCTTTGGCACCGATGGAACACGAAGGTCAGTTCCTAATGGGTGAACTGATGGGTGAGAATCAGCATATCAGACGATGGGGACACCTGCTGATGCACTATCGCTGGTGCGATTTGATATAAGATAATAAATATAAGTAGTTATGGCACTGAATCTGAATAAAAAACTCAAATTGTACTACAACATCGGGGAAGTCGCCAAGATGTTTGGATTAAACGAGAGTACGCTCCGTTATTGGGAGCAGGAGTTTCCATATCTGAAACCGAAAACCAGCGGTCCCGCTAAGATCCGTCAGTATCAGGAGAAGGATATTGAGGAGATCCGCGTGATACATAACCTGATAAAGGTACGTGGTTTCAAGATAGCCGCCGCTAAGAAGATTCTGAGTCAGAACCGTAAGGGTGCCGACAAGAAGGCTGACGTGTTAGAGTCATTAATGGGTGTACGTGATCAGCTACAGGCCCTGAAACGTCAGTTCGACGGTCTGCAATAAAACCTCTTCTGTTTTATTTTACAGGATTCCATCTGTCGCTGATAGAAAATACCGTTTCGGGAGTGATAACTACAGCTTCTTTTTTGGTGAGCTGTCGACTCCATACAACGCGTTCCTTGGTGGAAGCCCCTTCACCGTGGTTGTTATATTCCAAGTAGCGTGCGGTCTGTTCACGTTGTTTTTCCCAATGGTGCCATCCCTCAGGACGGATGTGCTTGCCGAGGTCACAATTCATGAATAAGGTATAGCCATAGTCGCGCCATGGTCGACCCAAATATACTTGATTCACACCTTCCTTAGCAGTCAGGCGACAGTTGTTGAAGATATATCCAAAAGGCTGATCTTTAGGTGTGGATGCCGCAGTGATGTAACTATTGACGAGACTCTCGATGGTGCAGCCCTCGAACCATGCAATAGAAGGTCCGAAGATAAAGTCTGTGGTGCCACAGATATAACAATCCCGGAAAAAGAGCCGTGTGCCCGCCACACCCGTATAGATTGTATCTTGGTGCCCGATGATCCGACAATGAATCACTTTGATTCTGTCCCCTTCCGTATGGAGCGCTACGGCCTGTCCCAAACGGGCGGAGTTATTCTCTATTGTGATATTCTTAAGTGTGATATCGTTGCCTTCAATCTTAAGGGTATAGGTGCGGAAGGTCCCCATTTTATTAATATTTGCATGGTCATCGTAGGTGATGACGGTCTCGTTGACATCTTCTCCGCAGATTTCTATGTTCTGTAGCCACGATGGGATAACCAGTTTTTCCTTGTAGATCCCTTTTTTGACAAAAATGACCTTATGGTAGTCCATAAAAGCCCTGCAGACTTCGATGGCTTCATCAATAGTACGGAATTCTCCTGTGCCATCGCGAGCCACTACAAGGGTATCCGGATTATCATACTTGCCAGCAGCAGAAACTGTCAGCGAGAGAAGTAGTAGAGTAGTTGTCAGTAGTTTTTTCATATCGTTACATGATTTGTGATATCTCTTTGAGGTCGGCCACAGACTTGAGGTTATTAATAATGCTCTTGACATCCTCACGGTCATGGACTCGTAACTCGATGCTTCCATCGAAGATGCCCTCTTCGCAAGTGATGTTGACGGTATGGATATTAACATTCATCTGTGAAGAGATGATTTGTGTCACCTCGTTGAGCAGACCTATCCTGTCAATACCGCTCAGACGGATGGTGGCATCGAAGTAGAGTTTCTTGTGCATATCCCATTTGATGTCAAGGATGCGGTTGCCGTAGCTGCTCTTGAGTTTGGCCGCCACAGGACAGGTACGTTTATGAATCTCTATCTGATTTTTGTTGTCGATGTAGCCTAGAGCGTCATCCCCAGGGATAGGATGGCAGCAACCAGGGAACTTATATTGGTTGATATTTCCTTCAGAGATGAATATCGGTTTCTTCTTATTGAACTTCTCCGGAACAACAAACAGATCCTGTTTCTCATTCTCTTCGGTTTTCTTCGAGCTAATAAACGGTACATATTTCCGCCAGCCTCCTTTATTCTCACTCTTTTTGTTCTTGCCATTGAGTTCGTCGATATCCTTTTCACCTAAAAGAACGTTTTTTTCGCCCAATGCAATGAAAAACTCGTTACGTTTATGGATCTCATGAAATTCTGCCAACTGGTCAATGATGTTGAACGATGACTCAAAACCGTTTTTCTTGAGGAACTCCTGGAGAATCTCCTCGCCTTTTTTCTGAATCTCGCGGTTCTCACGTCTGAGGATAGCCTGTATCTTGGCCTTTGCCTTCGCTGTGGAGACAAAGTTGATCCATGCCGGACTTGCATGTTGCGATTTAGAGGTAAGGATCTCCACCTGGTCACCACTCTGCAGCTTATGGGAAAGGGGAACCAGTTTGTGGTTCACCTTTGCACCGATGCAATGGCTACCTAAGAAGGTGTGAATGGAGAATGCGAAATCAAGTGCTGTACACCCGGCTGGCATCGTCTTGATCTCACCCTTCGGCGTGAAGACAAAGATCTCACTGGCGAAGAGGTTGAGTTTGATGGTGTCGAGGAAGTCCATCGCATCAGGTTGTGGATCATCGAGAATCTCCTTGATGGTACGTAACCAGTCGTTGAGCTCGGCCTCATCCTCTGTATATTCTTCATCCTCCAGACCATCCTTGTATTTCCAATGGGCGGCAAAACCCTGTTCAGCCGTCTCGTCCATCCTGTCAGAACGTATCTGTACCTCTATCCACTGTCCCGTCTTTGACATCAAAGTGACGTGTAGTGCCTGATAGCCGTTAGCCTTTGGATGGCTGAGCCAGTCACGCAACCTGTCGGGGTGTGATTTGTATATTTTTGATATGGCGACATAGATATTGAAGCATTCGTTAACCTCTTCTTCCCTGATACGTGGGGTGAAGATGATACGTACAGCCAGGATATCGTAGATTTCCTCGAATGACACGTGTTTGTTCTGCATCTTACTCCATATAGAGTAGGGTGTCTTTACACGTTGCTTGATTTCGTATTGGATACCCATCTTGTTGAGAGATTCTTTGATGGGTTTCGTAAATTGATCGAACAGTTGTTCACGTTGCAGTTGGGTATGTTCCAGTTTCTTAGAGATGGAGGTATACTCTGCAGGATGCTCAAACTTAAAACTGAGGTTTTCTAATTCCGACTTGATCTTGTTAAGACCCAGACGGTTGGCGAGAGGTGCATAGATATACAATGTCTCGCCTGCAATTTTGTATTGTTTGTTGGCGGGCTGTGAGTCCAGCGTCCGCATATTATGCAGACGGTCACAAATCTTGATGAGGATCACGCGGATGTCATCGCTCATTGTCAACAGGAGTTTTTTGAAGTTCTCTGCTTGGGCAGAGGCTTGTTCTCCGAAGATACCACCGCTGATTTTGGTCAATCCGTCAACAATCTGAGCTATCTTGGAACCGAAGATGTTCTCGATGTCCTCGACGGTGTAGTCAGTATCTTCTACAACATCATGAAGCAGTGCAGAGCAGATACTTGTAGACCCCAGCCCTACTTCATGGCAGGCGATGTAAGCCACGGCAATGGGGTGCATGATGTAAGGCTCACCAGACAGACGGCGTACTCCCTTATGGGCTTGTCGTGCAAAGTTGAAGGCCTTTGTGATTAAGTCGACCTTCTTGCGATGGCGTGAAGAAAGATAGTCGTCCAGCAGTTCCTGGAAGGCGTCATTAATCAACTTCTCATCTGCACTCTCTTGTCTGATTTGCTCTTCATCCATAGTCAATTCCTTCTAAGATTTTATCTGACTCTGATTTTCTTACCAGCCTGAATTTTATTACCTCTAATGCCGTTCAATTTCTTGAGCTTAGCGACGGTAGTGCCGTTACGCTTGGCAATCTGTGACAGGGTTTGACCACGTTGTATGGTTACAGAACTACCGCCGCGACTATTTCTTCCTCTGCCTCTACGTGCAGAACGGCTATTGCGTGTCGCTCTTGAGTTTCTACGGCTAACTTTAGTGCGCGTCGTATAGGTTGGTACATCATCGTTGATGGCCACTTCGGTACGTTTGCTCAGCAGATCATCGGCGCGGTAGGCATAGATGGAGTCCGCATTGTCTATGAAACGGCCTGTATCAGCCATCGGCAGTCGGATGGCAGAGGGTTTTGTGAGTCCAGGAACGATGTCACGACGATACTCCGGGTTCAGTGAACGGAGCATGTCGAGATCCAGATTCAGGACCGCTGCGATTTGTTCAAGATGGACGTTTCTGTCGACGACGATGGTGTCAGTCTGTGCTGGTAGACGGGTGGTCATCGGACAGATGTTGTGCTCGCAATAGTAAGTCATGATATAGTTGGCGGCAATGAATGCCGGTACATATCCCCTGGTTTCGGCAGGGAGGTATGGATAGATATGCCAATAGTCTTTGTTGATGGGCATGGCATTCTCACCTTCCTGTGGTTGTCCAGAAGATGCGTTGGCTCGGTGGATGGCCTTGTTGATATTCTCCGGACCGCAGTTGTAAGCCGCAATGACCAGGTTCCAGTCGCCGAAGATTTTATAAAGATCCCTGAGATAACGTGCTGCGGCATAGGAAGACTTTACGGGATCCCTGCGTTCATCAACGAGGGAGTTGACCTCCAGACCATATTGTTTGCCGGTACCAATCATAAACTGCCATAGGCCAGTTGCTCCGGCTCGTGATACAGCCTTGGGGTTTAGGGCTGACTCAATGATGGGTAGATATTTCAGTTCCAATGGCAACTGGTAAGCTTCCAAAGCCTCTTCGAAGATTGGGAGGTAGAAATTACATGCACCTAACATATAACTGACCGAGTAGCGCAGACGTCCACTATAGCGGTCGATGAATTTCTGGACCACGTCGTTATAGGCCAGTTCCATGACTGACGGTATACGGCTGAGTCGTTCGATAAATACCTCTCTGGGATATACGGGGTTGACATTTTTCATCTCACAGTCGTTATCACCACTCAGATAAGTTTTCGACATATAGAGATTCAACAGGCTGTCGAGATCATACGTCATCGCCTCGGGGAACTCGATGACTTCCTCGTTACCTTCTTCATCAGTGACGGCAAACTCGTCTTCTCCGAGTGCCATTTCTACATCATCCTCTTCTTCTTCCTCGTCATCTTCTATCACCGTCTGTGCCTGAAGTGTACCGTTGCCGATGAATAGCATTGCGACGAGCATCCATAATAGTTTTTTCTTCATTATTTCTTTTTTCTTTTTTACTTTTTTCTCAGAAGTTCAGACTACACTGCAGGCCTATGGATGAGGCATCCAACGGGTTCCGTGACGAGTGATTGTCCATGATTGTCGGTTCTACCCGTAGACTTAGATCCCTCGATATGTCGAAGACTGACAACTCCGCATCGACATATGCATCGATAACAGAGAGAGCATAGACACCACATAGTACAAAAAAACTCAGATCGCGCCAACGGCGGTATTTGTTTTTACGACTCTTGAAAATTTCCTTATATCGATTTTCATTAGTTGGAGTAATCTGCATACCCAGATGCAGGAACTTGTTGTAGCTGGCCGTTCCGGGGTCGTTGTCTGTGATATCGAGATAAGCTTGAGAGTAGTCTTTATACATGTTGTTGTTCCAGTTCATGGCATACAAGCAACCGATGAATCCGCCATAGACGAGTGGCAGTTTCCAGTATTTCCGGTTGTAAATCTGTCCACCTCCAGGAATGACGAGAGCCAGCCACAGTGCCCTTTGTGGATCAGGTTGCCATTGTGACCAGTCTTTCTTAACTTTCAGGGGCTTTGAGATAGTGTCTGTCAGCAGGATACTTTTCAAACTGTCTGCAGGAGCAAAGCTTTCTTCAATCAGACTGTCTGTAGGAACAGAAATCGTATCGGGAACCGTTTCTTGTGCGTAGAGGGAAACCGTTCCTGTGAAAAGCAATGCTGTTGCGATCCAGTTCTTAATCTTCTGCATGTTTTATCCCATCAATTGCGTTCATGATGTTTTCCAATTCCTGTTCATTAGCAAAGGGGATGCTGATTTTACCCTTGCCTTTAGAGGAGTAAGTCATCTGTACCTTGGTCTTGAAAAAGTCAGCCAGTCTTTTCTTTAGTACGACGAACTCTTTGGGGAGTTGTGTCTTAGTGGCGATAGTCTTTTTAGCAGTCTGGTCGTCTTCACCATTTTTAATCAATTGAACTAGTTCTTCCACCTTTCTGACAGAATAGCCGTTCTTCAGGACATCCTTAAACACTTTGATTTGTGCTGAGGGACTGTCTAAAGCGAGCAATGCTCGTGCATGACCCATATCCATCTCGTGATTTTTTAGGGCCATCTGAATCTGTGCCGGCAGTTTCAGCAGACGCAGATAGTTGGTGATGGCCGCGCGACTCTTGCCGACACGCTCGGAGATTTTCTCCTGAGTGAGTCCGGAAGTGTCCACCAGGTGCTGGTAGGCCAAAGCGATTTCAATGGCGTTCAGGTCTTCGCGTTGGATGTTCTCCACCAATGCCATTTCCATCACATTTTCATCCTCTACTGTACGGATATATGCAGGGATAGACATCAGTCCTGCTAGTTGTGATGCCCGCCATCTGCGTTCTCCGGCGATGATCTGATATCTGCCGTCCGTCATCTGACGCAGGGTGATTGGTGTAATGATGCCAATCTCCTTGATACTTGCCGCCAGTTCACGCATGGCATCCTCATCAAACTCCCGTCTGGGCTGATTCGGATTGGGGTCTATCAGGTTGAGTGCAATCTCATTGAGGTTGGATGTGCCTTCTGTTTGAACATCTCCGGTTTGTATCAGTGCGTCAAGGCCTCTGCCTTTTCCCGTACCGATATTGTCGAGGCCTCTGCCCAACACATTACGGTCGTATTTTTTATGTACAGCCATAGTTAAAGTTTATTTGTTTTTGTTGATAATTTCCTTGGCGAGTGCCAAATGGTTCTTACTTCCTGTCGAGTCAGCATCGTAAAGGATGGCGGGCAGGCCGTGACTAGGTGCCTCGCTTAGTTTTACGTTGCGTTGGATGACAGTTTTAAAGACCAGCTCCTGGAAATGACGCTTCACCTCATCGTAGATCTGGTTAGCCAGACGCAGACGACTGTCATACATCGTCAGAAGGAAACCCTCAATCTCCAGTGTTGGATTCAGCTTCTGTTTGATGATGCGGATAGTGTTCAACAATTTGCTGATTCCTTCAAGGGCGAAATACTCGCACTGAACGGGGATAATCACGGAGTCGGCTGCTGTCAGGGCATTAACGGTAATCAGTCCTAATGACGGCGAACAGTCTATCAGGATATATTCGTATTCGTCGCGGATGGGTAACAGCAAGTCTCTGATGACCCTCTCACGGTTATCCATATTCAACATTTCTATTTCAGCGCCAACAAGATCGATGTGGCTAGGAATGATGTCCAGTCCGTCGATATCTGTGGTGTAGATGGCATCACGGATGTCTGCATTGTTGACAATACACTCATAGAGTGAGCATTCTACCTCTTGGATGTTAACACCCAGACCGCTGGAGGCATTGGCCTGAGGGTCGGCATCTACTACCAGTACACTCTTCTCGAGTGTGGCGAGTGAGGCAGCAAGGTTGATAGTTGTCGTTGTCTTTCCTACACCACCTTTTTGGTTTGCTAATGCAATAATCTTACCCATATTTTTGTTTCTTTATACCTATCTTATTGAGAAATTTGGGCACAAAGTTACATATTTCTGCTGAGAAATACGCCCATTTAAACCTTTTTTCGTATTTTTGCACCCAAATCATTGATATTTTATGGAAATTAAACGACCCTTACTGCTCATTTCCAATGATGACGGCTATTTGGCGAAAGGTATCAACTGCTTGGTGGAGATGCTTTCCGACCTTGGCGATATCATCGTCTGTGCCCCTGAAGATGCGCGCAGTGGTTTTTCTTGTGCTTTTTCGGCAACGGCTCCGTTGAGGCTTCAATGTCGTGCGCAACGTCCCGGGGTGGAGATATGGTCTTGCACTGGTACGCCAGTGGACTGCGTGAAGATGGCGTTGGCAGAGATTGTGCCACGAACGCCAGATTTGGTGATTGGGGGTATTAATCATGGTGACAATGCCTCTGTCAATGCACATTATAGTGGTACAATGGGTGTTACCCTCGAAGGTTGTATGAAATATATCCCGTCGGTAGCCTTTTCGTTATGTGATCATCGAGAGGATGCTGATTTCGAGCCGTTGCGTCCTCTAATCCATGAAATCATTCAGCGTGTGCTTCATGAGGGACTGCCTTTGGGGGTCTGTCTGAATGTGAACTTCCCATTGTTAGAGGAAAGTGGGTACAAAGGTGTGAGGGTGTGCAGGATGGCGAAAGGAACTTGGGGACAGGAGGTTACCAAGTGTCATCACCCCCGGGGATATGACTATTGGTGGATGGTAGGTAGCTATACCAATGACGAGCCGGAGGCTGAGGATACTGATAACTGGGCTTTGACACATGGTTATGTGGCTATCACCCCTACACAGATTGATATCACGGCCTATCAGGCGATGGATAAGATTAAATCCTGGGGATTATGAAGTACTATCTGATTGTTGGAGAGGCTTCTGGAGACCTTCACGCATCGCATCTGATGCAGTCGTTGAAAGATATTGACGCAGAGGCAGAGTTCCGCTTCTTCGGCGGAGATTTGATGACAGCCGTTGGAGGAACTCGTGTCAGACATTATAAGGAACTGGCCTATATGGGCATTTTTCCTGTGCTTCTGCATTTGCCAACGATCCTCAAGAATATGAAGATGTGCAAGCGCGATATTACGACATGGCAACCTGACTGTGTGATTCTTGTAGATTATCCAGGGTTTAACCTGAAGATTGCCAGATATGTAAAATCGAAGACAAACATTCCCGTCTACTATTATATCTCTCCGAAGATATGGGCTTGGAAGGAATATCGCATTAAGGCCATCAAACGTGATGTGGACGAACTCTTCTCCATCTTGCCCTTCGAGGTAGAATTTTTCGAAGGAAAACATCGTTATCCCATTCATTATGTCGGCAATCCCACGGCAGATGAAGTCCGTGAATGGTGGAAGGTAGAAGGTGGAAAGTGTCAAGAGAAGAACCCTTCTGCGAACATTATTGCACTGTTGGCAGGAAGTCGAAAGCAGGAGATCAAGGATAATCTGCCCGTGATGATCGAGGCAGTGCAACCCTATATGCAAGATTATAAGGTGGTGTTGGCTGGGGCTCCAAGTATTGAGAAAGACTATTACGAGCAGTTCATAAGTGGTAAGAACGTAGACATTGTCTATAACCAGACCTATCCGCTGCTCTCCCAAGCTTATGTTGCTTTGGTTACCAGTGGTACAGCTACCCTTGAGACTGCACTCTTCCGTGTTCCACAGGTGGTCTGTTACGGAACAGCGTTGGCAAAACTGTTTGGCTGGCTCCGTAGATGGGTGCTGAAGGTGAAGTATATCTCATTGGTAAATCTCATTGCTGACCGTGAGGTTGTGACAGAACTCGTGGCAGACGCCTTCACACTGGATCGTCTCCGTGCAGAACTGGATAAGATTCTTGGCGGTCCTGCCCGTCAGAATATGCTTGAGGGTTATGAGGAAATCTGGCGACTCCTTGGTGATCAGAAGGCTCCAGACAATGCTGCAAAAATGATTTATTCACTTCTAAATAAAGGATCCTTATGAGAAAGTTTTTATTGATGGCTATGACGGCTGTTGCCGTCCTCACTGCCTACGCACAGAACGTGCAGTTACATTATGATTTCGGACGTAACCTCTATCCGGACCAGGAGGCAGGCCGTCAAAAAGTGACATTGACACTTGAACAATTCAAGGCCGATAAGTGGGGTTCGTGGTATTACTTCGTTGACGTAGACCTGAGTCGAAAGGAAACGAAAGGTGCCTATACCGAGATTTCGCGTGAGTTCAAGTTGAGTCAGCAGTCGCCTTTTTCCCTTCATGTAGAATATGACGGCGGACTAGGGTCCAGACTTGCAGGTACTACCTCTGGCAGCTATCAGCAGTCAGGTCTTGCAGGTTTCGCCTATAACGGACATAATTCGGATTTCTCTACGACATGGTCTGTCCAGCTATTGTATAAGGCCTTCTTCAAAGATGCCAATGCCAACAGTGCGTATCATAGTGCTCAGCTGACAGGTGTTTGGGGTACGACCTTTGCCAACAAAAAGTGTACCTTTTCAGGTTTTATTGATTTCTGGCGTGGTGAGAAGGCCAATGGACACGGACAGCTGGTTATTCTCTCCGAACCCCAGTTCTGGTTTAATGCTACAGAGCACTTCAGTATCGGTACGGAGTGCGAGATCAGCAATAACTTCATCTATAACACATATGATGACCAAACATTCTTCGTCAATCCCACCATCGGTATCAAGTGGAACTTTTAATCATGGATAATGATCATCATATGAGTCATCAAGAACTTTCAACGGTAAGAAGGACTATCGTTGGCGTTCAGTTTCTGTTTGTGGCCTTTAGTTCGACAGTGCTCGTACCTCTACTTGTTGGTTTGGATCCCGCTACAGCACTTTTTACGGCAGGTGTAGGCACACTGATCTTCCATATAGTCACCAAAGGAGAGGTGCCCATTTTCCTGGGTTCAAGTTTTGCCTTTATCGCACCGATTATATCCGCCTCCCAATTGTGGGGTATGCCAGGAACGGTTGCGGGTATTGTTGGCGTGGCATTGGTCTATTTCATCATGTCGGCACTGATTAAGTGGCAGGGGCGTCGTCTTATCGACCGTCTTTTCCCACCAGTAGTGGTGGGTCCTGTCATCATCCTCATCGGTCTGTCGCTTTCTCCCTCAGCCGTTAACATGGCGAAGGAAAACTGGCCTCTGGCCTTTGTTTCACTGATTACAGCCATCATCGTGCTCACCTTCGGAAAGGGACTGTTGAAGCTGGTGCCTGTGGTGATGGGTCTCATCATCGGTTATATGGTAGCCCTTTTCATGGGCGTTGTCGATCTTTCTGTCCTGGCTGCTGCGCCCTGGTTCGCTCTGCCAGACGGTATCGTCCATTTCCATATGCCGCAGTTTGCCTGGGCGCCGTTCCTGTTCATGATTCCTGTGGCTGTGGCGCCGGTGATTGAGCATATCGGTGATGTCTATGTGGTCAGTGCCGTGGCTGAGAAAGACTTTGTGAAGTCTCCAGGTCTCCATCGCACGATGTTGGGCGATGGTCTTGCATGTCTCTTCGCATCCCTCTTCAGTGGTCCTCCGGTGACTACCTATAGCGAGGTCACGGGAGCTATACAGATCACTCGTGTCCGTCATCCTCAAGTCATCCGCATTGCTGCCGCCACGGCCATTGTCTTCTCCGTCATAGGTAAGCTTAGTGCCCTGCTGCAGAGCATCCCTCAGGCCGTGCTGGGCGGCATCATGCTGTTGCTTTTCGGAACCATTGCCTCGGTAGGCGTGCAGAACATGATCCAGCATAAGGTTGATATGAACCAGACGCGTAACATCATCATCGTTTCTGTGACTTTGACGATGGGTGTTGGGGGCGCCCTTCTCACCTTTGGTACATTCTCCTTCAGCGGCATCGGGCTCTCAGCCGTTGTCGGTGTGCTGCTTAATCTTCTGTTGCCTAAGACAGACGAACCAAAGGCTATAGTCTGACGAGTCGCGACCCCGTCAGGCCTGTGATCTGGCTTTCCGTCTGCACCAGAACAATGCCTTGGATAGTAGAGGAAAGAGGCATGACCACTTCTGATGTTGTAGGTATCAATTGCCGTTCTATTAACAGTTCGCCTGTCAGGGCAAAAATCCTCACTCTGACAGGTTGCCTCGTTGTCGTATCGAGTAGGATGTGCAGGCTGCCGTCTTGAGTGAAGACCTCTAGCCGTGAAGGTCGTGACAGCTTGATACCCTCAATCTTCGTGAGCCCAAGAATATCCAGCAGTCCCCGATACCCGTCAATTTGTCCGTATCCGTAGTCGTTGTTTGGATAGGCGATAGAATCCTCCGGATGACTGCTCGTACGTTCGATGATGCCCATCACCTCCTGTGGTGTAAGATCGGCTTTCGCCTGTAGCCACAGAGCGATCGTCCCGGCGACAAAGGGGGCTGACATTGACGTGCCGGAGTTGAAGATCCACGGGTAGTCCTTCCCTTCGAACTGTGAGAAGGCGATGATCTCTTTCTCGTTGGCGGTGGAGTCCTGAGCGTAGGTGTACTCACTGCTCGATGAGATGATGTTTGCCCCGGGGGCTGTGACGTCCGGTTTCCGTCTGCCGTCTATGGTCGGTCCCCTTGAAGAGAACGGACTCACTACCCCGGCTGTCTTGCCTGCGGAATAGTCCTGCGTTTCACCGAGGTAGTTTCTGACCTGTAGGCGGTGCGAAGTTGAGCCTGCACTGATGACTGACGGGAAGCAGCTTGGCGCCATGACATTATGTCCCTTTGTGGCTGCATCCCACCGGGGATCGATGCCTCTGCTGGTGAGCGCGCTACTGGCATTGCCGAAAAGCTCCGCACGGCACGCCTCCCCTTCCAGCACAAGGGCCATCGCTGGTAGCTTGTCAAGCGTTCTGGTTGCCGAAAGCGCTACGAGACAGAGTGTATCGCCGGTAAAGGGAGAGGGATAACGGACAGCTTGTACTATACATGTGTCATTCTCGTAGAACAGTGTGTCGCTGAAGAGCGAGTCAAGTCTGCCGTCGGCCGTAGAGAATGTCAGCGTGTCACAGGGCAAAGTGCGTTCCTCGTCATACACCAATAACTGGACCCGTAATTCTCCGTCTGTTTTAATCGTGTAGCGCGCATTCTCTTTGAAAACCCGCAGGAAGGCACCAGCCTGTGCCGTACCCATACATTTTTCCATATAGGTCTTCTCCAGATTCTCATTCCCTGCCGATGTTACAAGGATATGTCCCGGTCCTGTAAGACAGTCGATATAGGCAGCAAACAGACTGTCTTCCTCATCGAGGTAGGGCGAGTAGCCTTCGCTGAACGATACCACGCAGGGCTTCCCCTGTCGGTCGGCATAGTCGAAAAGATATTGGAATCCTAGAGCGTCCGTGGCTGTCGTGTACTTATAGTAGTCTGCAGAATCGATATACTCGATGTCACTGGCTACAGCGTTGCTAACCAGACAGATGTCACTCTCATAGGCCACACCACGATAGTTGGTGTCATAGCCGCTACCGGCAGCAATACCCAGCGTGTGAGTACCGTGCTTCTGCGTCTTTCCGTCGGTGGAGTGGCCGTAAGCCCTCACTGCCTCATATCCCCTCACATCGCGTCCCACAGGCAGTCCGCTTCCCACGGTATCCTTTGACAGCATATCCCAGAAGGCTCCGATACGGTATTGTGTGGCCGTTGAATCATAGAAGGTCGGGTGGGTGAGGTCGAAACCGATGTCCATTAGTCCTACCACCACCCCTTTGCCTGTAAAGGCCTGATGACTTGAAGTAGGTGTATAGGCAGGCAGTACATTGATGATGCTGGCGGTCGTGTCGAGGCAGATCTGAGCTCTCTCGTTGGCCTCAATGCGACTGACGTCAGGATGTTCCGATAGAGCGGTCAGACAGCGGAGAGGAATCTCCGCAATAGTGATGTCACTTTTGCTAGCCAAAGGCCTGCAACCATATTCACGGAGAATGGCCTCTCCCTTTGTCGGGTCAATGCGTACAAAGGCGATAATACTAGCACGGTCAATGGCTTGTCCCCGTGACCGTGCTTTAGCGTGTGTTGTCTCTCTGGAGGCTTGTTGTACCAGTCTTGACATCTTCCTGTAGTCTGCGCCTTTGGCCATCAGACACAGAAAGACAAAGCCGAATACGACAAAAAGCCCCGTCTTTCTCATCCTTTGTCTTTACTTGGCGATGTATTTCTTGCCGTTCTGGATGTAGAGGCCTTGAGATGGCTGTGCAATCTTACGACCGGTCAGGTCATAGATGGCTTCCTCGCTTTCTGTAGAGGCGTTAGTCGTATTGATGCCTGTTGTGAAGCCGAAATCGGCAGCGGTCTTACCTTTCCAGGAGATCCATTTCTTGTCGGAAGTTTCCCAGGACCAGTTACCAGCAAAGTGCGAATCCTTGGCATTGACCTTCAGAATAATTTCATCTGGTGCTTCGAGAATGACCTTTGTAGGATCATCGCTGTTACGCTCAAAGCCAACTTTTTCTGCTGTGGCTACAAAACGGAAGAGCCATCTGTCCTTAGCTTCCTTTTCCGAATTTACATTCTCACCCTTTACCACACCTGGGCCAAGGGAATTTGCGTTAGTGATGGTTTGATCATAAAGCCCTGTACTTAGCACAAAGTCGTATGTACCTTCAGCAGCAATCAGTACCATAGCTGAATGTTTTGGAATCAGGAAACTTTCTTCTGAACCATTATAATCGCTATAGGTGATGGTGGCACCTTTATTTTGTGAATAATTGGCCAGAATCCTTGTGGCGACAACGTTTTTCGGCACGAGATAGCAACTTCCGATATGATAGCCGCGATAACCATTCTTGATCTCAAGAGTCAGTGCGCCATGCACTTCTCCTAATGAGAAATGGGCTTCGGCAGGCTCCTCATTGCTGGCATATTGTGGATATTGTGCATTACCGTAAGGATGGCCTTCTGTACCATAAGTCAATGCAATGAGTAGATTCTTGGTATTTGTCCAGTCACTCATTCTAATCTGGCTGAGGATGTGATAACTATAGGCTACGAAGGTTCCTGTCCCATCCTCGAAAAGACCTGCCATACGATGATGGACCTTTTTGTCAGCATCTTCATAGTCACCATTGTCTGTTCTAGTACCGTCCTCACCGAGACCTTTGAGGTCGGCTCTTACCCAGACTGTGGCACCAGAGGCTGCCAGAGCGTCTTTCTGTGCGTTGAGTTCTGCTACGGTGTAAGGATTGTCTTTTGTGCCGTCACCTGCGAAGGCAGTGGTTGTCATAGCAAGTCCGGCTATGACGCAAAGCATTTTGATTGTTGTCATTGTCTTCATATCGTTATTGAATTAGTTATATATACCTTATTAATAGTAGAGACCCACGGAACAGCCGATCTGATAGCGGTTTAGGTCGTCTTTGGCCGAGATATAGTTGCCGTAGGCCGAAACGAACCAGTTGCGCGTCTTCTTCTCGATGGTGATGGGCAACTGACAGGTGAGTTTCATACTCCCCGTGAAATAGTCCTTATTCAGGATGTCCATATCTGGCAGAAGTACGGCTTGTGCATAGTCAGTAGAGGTGTCAGCCAAGGAGAGCTCGGCTTTGTTGGAGAAGTTGTAACCGGCCTTGGCCTCAATCCACAGATGACGGGCCAAAGAGATTCCACCCTCCAATTGTGCGAGGGTGTTGGCATATTCCAATTCCGAGGTGTTCAGCAGACGTTTGTTGTTAACATTCGTGAGATAGGCTTCGACGCCAATATAACCATTGATGTTTTGATCCTCGACAAAAGAACAACGGTAGTGCAGCGAAAGGTCTGTTTTCTTCAGTTGGTAGCGCTTGCGGTACTCCAATACAGTATTCCAGCTGACGGAATTGAAACCCGTGACGCTGTCTGTGACACTGATACGCTCCTGACGATATTCATCGGCATACCCCTCTTCGTAGGTGATGGCAGCATCGGCCGAATGTAACAGGTTGCCAGTACGCAGACGGTTATGTGTCGTGAAAGCGTATTTGTTGTGGAAATAGCGTCCTGGCTCGTATTTATAAGTACCGTAGATATATTCCGTGCCATGCGTGAAAGCCGCACTGTTGACACTGCCGAATGTCTCACTGCGATAGCCGTAGTTCACTTCAGCACCGAACTGATGGTCGACATATTCCCGCATATAACCGTTATAGCCTCCGATGGTACCAGTGGCATTCTCCAGACCCGTCATCACGTAGTACTTCAGGTTAGGATCTGTCTGTACGGTATTCAGTCCAGGCAGTTTCTCCTTACGGCGGTCGTAGCTGACCGTCAGACCGATTGTGTGGTCACCGGTGGAGTAGGTGATGGCCGGAGCTAGCTTATATTCAGCAAGGTTAATACGAGAACGCGGGTCACGGAGTCTCGACAGGTCGCCCACTTTATAGAAAAGGTTCGCACCGTATGTGAAGCGTCCCAAGGGAATACTTGCTAAAGAGGCATTGAGTTCGAAGTCCTGGTTGTCGTATTTACCGAAAATACTGCTACCGGAGATAAAGGGATTACTGTTATAGGTACGGATGACATCACTCCAGGCACGCTCTTTCGTACGTCCCATGTCGAACTTAAACGAGCCATACCCGTAGAGATACTTGCCGATCTTTTGGTAACGTTCAGTAAAGAATTCGAGGTTGTTGTTCATTCCACCTTCTTGTACGCGGTGGAAGTCTCCGCTACGATGACTGAGGTCGAAATAGGCGACGCCACGGTTCTCGGCAGAGTCCAACGAAAGACCTGCCGCATTCTGCGTCAGTCGCCAGAGTTGCGTCTCGTCAGCGTATTTGTAGCTCTCCGTTGAGATGTCTTGGGCAGAGGCATGTTGAACATTGAAAAATACAACGACCAACAGACTGCAACTTTTTATATTTATCTTAGTAATCATAAGTGTCTAAATGTCTAAGTGTCTATTTATACTCTCTTGGATTAATGTCTGTTGTCACGTCGAAATCGTTCTGACTGTTATTTGTATCCTTGAGGATCTTTCGTCCATCAGTAGCTGTTGACTCTATCTTTCGGTATACCACTTCACCATTATATCCACTGGTCGCATTGATGTTGGTATATCCGGCGTCGATATAGTCGAAGAGACGCTTCGTGTTGACATCCACGCCGGTCTGGGCTTTCTTAGCAAGGATGTCCACGCCGTCGATGACGCTGCTCGTAGGTATCTTCATGAAGAGAGAGCCTTTGGTCTTGCCGTACGCATAGGCAGTTGGCCAATTGAGGACATCCTCACTGGTGCTGAAGATGATGACGGAGCAGGGGCCGCTCTGTACCATGTTCAACTGTGAGATGAGCGAGTAGGTGCTGTAGATGAGTCGAAGTTCTGGCACGTTGGGGTTATTGGTGGTCTTACCCTGTTTGTCTTTAGCTTCGAAGTCGGCACTGAGCAGGTTACGTTCGTTGGGTCCCTGTCCGCTG
>Ga0247610_10001929_pt1 | contig 24824 bp, 20 predicted proteins | sample 174DNAGHGhighgp2_FD_193483 | JGI IMG/M metagenome (GOLD analysis project Ga0247610, IMG submission 193483) | Sheep rumen microbial communities from Palmerston North, Manawatu-Wanganui, New Zealand - 1742 DNA GHGhigh gp2 | ecosystem: Host-associated > Mammals > Digestive system > Stomach > Rumen...
AGGCAGCGAGAGCGTACTTGTTTTCGCCAATTAATTTTCCGACCGAATGGATTATGGAGTATACAGCCGTCACTCCGCATGCTTACGTACCATCTCAGCCCGCTGTCAAATCCAGTCAACCCCAAGAAAATGTACTTTGCGCTGCAAAGTTACGAAAAATCGAGCGCAAAACAAAATAAATCCCATTTATTTTTATGCCGAGATGGAGTAACTTATCTAAAGATACGAAAAAACTATGAACTATGAACTATAAACTATGAATTATTTTGTACCTTTGCAATAAATTTCCGATTTTCTTGTTATTATATATATGGGAAACTACAGATATATCATCATTAGCATGCTTCTCCTGTTTTGTGCAGGAAATGTCTTGGCACAGTCTGGAATGACGGATCAGCAAGTGTTGGACTACGTTATGAAAGAGCGTCAGAAAGGGACAACACAGTCACGCATTGTCACCAACCTCATGCAACGAGGTGTCACTGCCTCGCAAATCCGGAAAATCCGCAAGATGTATAACAATATGCAGAAAGGGGACGACTCCAATGGACTGACGGTAGGCAGGGGGGACACCAAAGACCGCACCCGTGTCAACAACGGAATTAGCAGATTGGAAACAGGCAGAAACCTGCCGACCCAGTCGGAAAAGAACTATAATGAGTACCTCGAAAATGAATCTGCAGCCCAACAATATTCGAACGGACGTATTTCCGGATATACGACCCACCAGTATTTCGACGAGAACGATCCGGAATATCTGGAACTGGAGACTGAACTGGATGAATGGATGCCACAAGACACTGCACAACTCGTCAAACATCTCCAAGACCAATTAGACTATTATAAAAACAAGAAAGGAAAAAAGAAAGTATTCGGTCGTGACATGTTCAACCGCAGGGATCTCACCTTTGAGCCTGAGATGAACATAGCCACCCCACAGAGTTACGTGCTTGGTCCTGGTGACGTGGTGAATATCGACGTATGGGGAACTTCCCGTGACAATATCAGTGCCATCATCTCTCCTGATGGTACCATTACCGTAGAGAATGGCGGAGTCATTGAACTCAGCGGACTGACGGTAGCACAGGCAAAGCAACGCCTTAGGAGCAGGCTTGGCTCTTTTTATCAGGGGTCTAATATTCAGATGACCCTTGGACAAACTCGTACCATTACCATCAATGTCCTTGGTGAGGTAAAGAAACCAGGAAGCTACACGCTCTCTGCTTTTGCCTCCGTGTTCCACGCCCTCCACATGGCAGGTGGCATCAGTGACTTAGGAACACTCCGAAATATCAAAGTGTTCCGTGGGGGCAGACTGCTGAGTGTCGTCGATGTCTATGACTATATGTTGAATGGCAAACTGACGGGGAATATCCGTCTTGCCGACAACGATATCGTACAAGTAGGAACCTACGACAATCTGGTGAGTGTAAACGGTAAGGTGAAACGCCCTATGTGGTATGAGATGAAGGCGAACGAGTCACTCTCCACCCTACTCCGCTATGCAGGAGGATTCACCGGTGATGCATTCACAAAATACACCAGAGTATACCGAAAGGCTGGAGGAAATTATGCTGTCTTCAACGTGGAGGAGTTCGACACCAACTCTTTCCGTCTGTACGATAATGACTCCGTAGCTGTTGACTCTATCATTCCCCGTTATGAGAACATGGTGGAACTCAAAGGTGCCGCTTTCCGTCCTGGCATGTATCAGTTAGGAGAGCATATCAACAGTGTACGCACCTTGATTCAGGCAGCCTCCGGGACGACTGAATATGCTTTTGCCAAGCATGCCATCATCCATCGCATGAAACCAGACCGCAAACTGACCACCATCGCCGTGGATGTGGAAGGTATCATGAACGAGACCTCACCAGATATCAGACTACAGAGCGAGGATGTGCTCTTTATTCCGTCCCGCCCCGACGTTCATGAGGAAGAGACTTTCACCATCCTTGGTGAAGTGCAGTTCCCTGGTAAATACGTCTTTTCTGAGAACACTACCATTGAAGACCTGATCCTGCAAGCGGGAGGACTTAAGAATTCCGCCTCCGTCCAACGGGTTGAAGTATCCCGTCGTGCCAACAATCCCGCAGCAGAGGAAGCAGACTCTATGATTGCCCACACCTATATATTCAAACTGAAAGACGGTCTCAGGATTGAAGGAGACTCAACCTTTATGCTCCACCCCTTCGACGAGGTTTATGTCCACAAAAGTGCCGGCTATACCGAACAGCAAAGTGTCACGGTCGAAGGAGAAGTGATGTTTGCCGGGGTTTATGCGTTGTCTCAACGGGAGACCCGCTTAAGCGATGTCATCAAGAAAGCAGGCGGTCCCAACCACGTTGCCTATATCAAAGGAGCCCGATTGGAGCGTAAACTCAACGAGGCTGAGCGTGTCCGTCTGGAAGAGTCACTACAACTGGCTCGCGAGCAACAGCAGCGTAACATGATGCAGATGGCACAGACAAGTACCAATGCCATGGCTATCGCCCAGCTCTCAGAGAGACAAAGCAGGACCCAGCTGGAGCGCTTCCGTATCTCAGACACCTATTCTGTTGGCATCGAGCTCGACAAGGCAATAGCTCATCCAGGTAGTGATGATGACATCATCCTGCGTGACGGTGACCGCATCATCGTTCCGAAATATAACGCTACTGTCAGAATCAATGGTGCTGTCCTTCACCCGAATACTGTTGCCTACAAAGAAGGGAAAAAGGCAAGCTACTATATCAATCAGGCAGGAGGCTACAGTGATGATGCCAAGAAGCGCAACACCTATATATTATATATGAATGGTACGATTGCCAAGGTGACCAGCAAGACAAAGGTCCGTCCGGGTTGCGAGATTGTCGTACCCACCAAGGCTATGAGCAAGATGACAATGGCGGAGAAAATGATGATAGCCTCCACCACCACCAGCCTGGGAACCATGGCAGCCACTATTGCTAATCTGTTGAAGAAATAATGATGGAAGAAAATAAGAAAAATCCTAAAGTCATTGACCTGCGGGTAATTGCCAAGAAGATATGGGCAAACAAAAAACTTTTCTATAAAGTATTGCCCATTGTCTTCATTGTATCGTGCATATATATTATGGGGGTTCCAAGATACTATTCTTCAGAAGCAAGGCTTGCGCCTGAAATGGGCTGTTCTATTAATGGAGGGACCTTGAGTTCTATAGCATCTTCTTTCGGCTTTGGTATAAACAACGTCCAATCAGAGGATGCTATTTCACCTATCTTATATCCAGATTTGATGGAGGACAATGGCTTTGTAACTGGTCTTTTCAATATTCGTATAGTTACTATGGACGGTAAAGTCAAGAGTAACTATTACGACTATCTTAAAAAGCATCAAGAAACAAGCTTATGGAGTTATCCTATGATATGGATAACAAAACTATTTAAATCTAATAAAAAGAGTACAACTATCAATCAGGAAAAAGATCCCTATATCCTTTCTGAGGATGACAATAATATTGCAGATGCTGTCAGAAGTAATATACAATTTAGCCTTAATGAGAAGAATGGCGTTATAACCATTAGGACAAAAGCACAGGATGCTTTGGTTTGCAAAATTCTTGCGGACTCAGTGAAAGAACGTCTTCAAAACTTTATCACTGAATACCGCACGAATAAGGCTAAAATTGACTATGAGTATTACAAGCAACTGACTATTGAGGCAAAACGGGATTATGAAAAAACACGTCAACGTTATGGAGCTTTCATCGATGGAAATGTCAATATTGCCCTACAGAGTGTTCGTTTGAAAGCAGAAGAGATGGAGAGTGAGATGGAACAGAAACTTAATAATTATAATACTTTTAACAGTCAGATGCTTGCTGCCAAGGCAAAAATCCAGGAGCGTACACCTGCGTTTACTTTGTTAAAAGGAGCTTCTGTCCCTATTAGACCTACTGGTCCCAAAAGAATGCTATTCGTTCTATCCATGTTAATTCTTTCCGTTATCATCACTATTATTGTCATCGTAAAGGATGACTTAATTAGGATTATTGAGGTTCGTGACTAAATTAATTAAGAAGTGGAAATAGCAATCACAAGCAAAATCCATGTATCACTAAGGAAGAAAACATTTCTCAACCTCTTGATTTATGTTGTTTGGGCATCAATGCTTCATACATATCTAAGAGGTGTCTTTGTTCGTATTCCCCTTTTCAAAGACAATGTTGAGATTGCTTTTATTATCTATTTTGCCACACCAGTCTTGCTTGCATTGCCTTCGCTGATTAACAAGTTTTCTCTTGGCGACTATCTTTTCTATATACTTAATATTTTCTATCTTTTGGCAAACTATGTGTATTTCCCAGAAAATACTGCGTACTTAGATGAGAATGTCCTGACATGTATTTTCTGTATATTTCCTTTTTACTTCATCGGAAGACTCATTAACATTGATAAAAATTTCAATGCTTTTCTTCTACTATCCACTATATGTATTCTTATAGACCTTTTCTATTATTTGGTCTATGCCCAAAACAACAAGAACATGGAGGATGTTGCTGGCGATGACAACATGTATACTGCCTATCTGCTTCTTCCTCACGCAACTTTCTTATTATGGGCAACTTTGAGGAAGTTCCGGATATGGAAAGCAGTAATAACCTTCTTAGGTTTTATGTTTCTATTATCATGCGGCACACGCGGTCCATTAGTATGCATGGGATTCTTTGGCATCATCTATTTCTTTTTTTACATGAAATTCAAAGGAGCCGCTTATATCAAGTTGGGGATTATTGCCTTTATGAGTATCATTATCATCAACTTACAAAGTGTAGTATTATACCTTGCAAAACTTTTTACTGGACTACAACTCAGCACAAGAATCTTGGAGAAATTTGTCACTGGTGAACTGGGTAACGACTCATATCGAAGTATCTTGCGTGACAAGCTCTATTCCGTTATGAATAGCGGAGAGCACTTTTGGGGACTCGGTGCGTTTGGATGCAGAAATTATGACATTATCTATCCTCATTACTTACCACTGGATCTAGTCTGCACCTATGGTTACCTGATAGGATATACATTATTACTACTGTTGATAGTCCTTATTATTTGGGCATTTGTTGTTACAAAGGGAAATATCTCACAGGAATTCCTTCTTTTCCTTTTCTCTATTTGCATAGTCAAACTATTCTTAAGTGGATCATTTATTATTGAACCTTACTTCTTTTTATTGATTGGAGCATGTTTCAAGGAAGTCTTTTATAGTCGTACTACGTAAACAAACCTAATTATGATACAAAGTGGCAAGATTATCAGTTCATTTATTTGGAAACTGCTTGAGAGATTTAGCTCACAAGCTATTTCCCTTTTGGTGGCTATCATTCTTGCAAGACTTTTACTCCCTGCCGATTTTGGTGTTATTGCTATCCTTGTGGTATTCATTGAATTAGCAAATGTGATTATAGATGGTGGACTAAACACTGCACTAGTCCAAAAAAAAGAGGCTGATGATTTGGATTTCTCCACCATTCTATTCTTTAGTTTGGCATCAGCAGGTATCTTGTTTCTTATTTTATTTGGGGTCGCCCCATTTATCGCTAATTTCTACAGCAACCAGATTCTGACCCCTGTACTTCGTGTTTTAAGTATCAATCTTTTTCTCAACACATTCAATGCTATCCAACGGGCATATGTATCCAAGCATATGCTCTTCAATAAACTGTTCTATTGCAATTTTGCCGCAATCTTGGTGTCAGGTGTTACAGGAATAACTATGGCATATACAGGATGGGGTATATGGGCTTTAGTTTACCAACAGATTGTCTACCAAGCAATCTTAACCATTACCATGTGGTTCAACATTAATTGGCGACCTATATTCGCATTTTCCCTGCAACGTTTCAAAGGACTTTTCAAATATGGATGGAAGATATTCGCCACCAATATGCTGATTGCCATTTACGAGAACATACGTGGTCTCATCATTGGAAAAATCTACCAACCTTCCACTTTGGCATTTTTTGACAGAGGAAAACAGTTCCCTAATCTTATCACCACTAATATCAGCATCTCCCTTCAAACAATATTACTCCCCACTTTTGCAGACATTCAAGATGACAGAGAACGTGTCAAACTAATTATGAAAAAGTCCATAGAGGTTGTTAATTTTATGATTCTCCCACTATTGGCAATTCTGGCTGCGTGTGCGAAACCATTAATCATATTATTATTGACAGAGAAATGGCTGGAAGCAGTTCCTTTTATGCAGATATTCTGCATCGCATTCATGATGATTCCCATCCAAAGTTCTAATATGAGTGCTATCAAAGCATTAGGTTACAGTGGTATTACGCTTAAGGTTGAAATTATAAAGAAAGCCATAGAGACAATCATCCTTATTGTCAGTTTTCTTATCAATGTATATGCTGTTGCATGGGGTATCGTGCTTTATAACTTTGTTTGTATCATCATTAACTTATACCCTTGCAAGAAACTTCTAAACTATGGTGTTACAGAACAAATCAAAGATATTTTTCCTTACATTTTAACATCTTCTCTCACGGGAGCCCTACTCTATGGCATTTCATTTACGGACATGCATCCTGGCATTCTCTTACCTTTACAGCTAGTAATGGGTATCACTATATACATTTTTTTGAATGCTCTCTTTTGCACAAACAGCTACGCTTACGTAAAAAAACTGATTTATCAGAAAGGATTATTCACAGATTAAAAATAGGAAATTAGATGAAACGAATCATGCTTGTTTTTGGAACTCGCCCAGAAGCCATTAAGATGGCTCCTTTGGTGAAAAAATTTCAAGAATATCCTCATATTTTTGAGACGAAAGTCTGTGTGACAGGGCAACATCGGGAGATGTTAGACCAAGTTCTTCATATTTTTGATATCACACCCGATTTTGATCTGAACATCATGAAACAAGGTCAGGATTTATATGATATTACAGCAAAAGTGCTGATTGGTATGCGAGAGGTTTTCAAGCAATACAAACCAGATGTAGTATTGGTACATGGTGACACCACCACATCTACATCAGCAGCCCTTGCCGCTTTCTATCAACAGATTCCTGTAGGACATATTGAAGCAGGTCTCCGTACACGTAACATATACTCTCCCTGGCCAGAAGAAATGAATCGTCAGGTTACAGGGCGTATTGCGACATACAACTTCGCACCCACCTTGCTTAGCAAATCTAATCTTGAAGAAGAAAGAGCTCAAGGTATGATTTATGTAACTGGTAATACGGTCATCGATGCACTTCATATGGTTGCCAACAGATTAAAAAACGATCCCGTATTAGCCAAAGAGCAAGAGATTGTATTATTTAAGGCAGGATATGACACCAATCGCTTATCCTATGGTCGAAAGCTTATACTCATTACGGGGCACCGACGGGAGAATTTTGGACAAGCATTCATTGACATGGTTTTAGCCATCAAAGACCTTTCAGAGAAATATCCTGATGTGGACTTTGTTTATCCGATGCACCTCAATCCTAATGTGCGCAAACCTATTCACCAAGTCTTTGGAGAAAAGTTGGATAATCTTGGAAATATGTTCTTCATTGAACCTCTACAATATCTAGAGTTTGTCTATTTAATGGAGAAATCCTACATTGTACTAACAGACAGTGGAGGCATACAAGAAGAGGCACCAGGGCTAGGGAAACCGGTCTTAGTCATGCGTAATACTACGGAACGTCCAGAAGCAGTGACTGCTGGAACTGTTAAATTGGTGGGAGCAGACTATCATAAAATTATGAATGAAGTAAGTACATTGCTTGAGAACAAACAGGCATACAACACAATGAGCAAAGCTGTTAACCCTTATGGGGATGGCAAAGCCTGTGAACGAATTGTTAACGCACTAAAATAAAGAGTTTCCTATATGCGTGCACACATCATCTACAATTATCTGAAGCCTGACGGATCCGGTATATCAATTGGAGGCGTACAAACCTATCTCACCAATCTGATTCCGCTATTGAAAGACAGCGGTTATGCCATCACTATATACCAACGGGCCACCGAGGACTTCCATCATGAGTACGATAACTATGACGTGTATGGAATCAAAGATGGAAGCAAAGACTATCAGAAAATGTTGAAAATGCTAACATCATTTGTCTTTCAACATATTAACCCGTCAAGTGATTTATTGATTTATGGGACAGATTTCTTAATCAAGAAATACGCACCATGCCGATCCATTGCCATTCAACATGGCATCGCATGGGATGTTCCTTTCAATCAATGTTCACATTGGAGATACTTTCGGCATTTCTTAGGTAAATGTAAAGATGCATGGTACACTATACAGCGTATAAGCAAAGTTGATCAATTAGTCTGTGTGGACTATAACTTTGTAAATTGGCATAGGGCGATCTCACCTTATCCTAAGACCAAGCACATTGTGATTCCAAACTTCTCAGTCATTCCATCATCTATACCCGAAAAGAATAATAAGATAGTCCATATCATTTTTGCCAGACGTCTGTTCACTTATCGTGGAACACGTCTTTTTGCAAATGTTGCTGAAAGACTTTTAAATAAATATCATGACATAAAAATAACCATTGCAGGAACAGGTCCTGACGAGAAATACATACAACAAAAACTTAGCAAATACACTCAGGTTGAGTTCTGCACATACAATAATGACGAAAGTCTTTCTATTCATGCTGATAAAGATATTGCCGTTGTTCCCACATTAGGCTCCGAGGGCACCTCGTTGTCCCTCTTGGAAGCGATGGCATCAGGATGTGCCGTTGTATGCACCAACGTCGGAGGAATGACAAATATCATTTTAGACGGATACAATGGTTATATTATTAATCCAGAAGAGGAGGCACTTTACGCTGCTATGACCAGCCTGATAGAAAATAAAGACACGAGAAAAATGCTACAGCTAAATGCATACAATACTGTCAGCCACGCTTTTTCACTAGAGAAATGGCAAAAAAAATGGCTGCAAGTGATAAATCAAACAAACTAAATGAAGAAACTCTGTTGTTTTTTTAATTACAACCCGCTTTACCGCTACCCCATCTATCATGCTATGGATGAGGAACTGAATTGTGATTTCTATTTTGGTGACACAGTCTTCCAACCTTTAAAACAATTCCCTCCTGAGCAATTAAAAGGGTTCAAGAAGATTCTCCATACAAAGAAGACTGGGTTTAAAGATTATAAATGGCATCAGGGTATTAACTCTCTTTTAAAAGGATATTCTGCCTATCTTGTCACTGGGCAAATAGACTATCTTGCTAATTGGCTGCTTATTGTCTATTGTAAACTCACTGGCAAGCCCATCTATTGCTGGACTCATGGAATATCCAAACATGAGTTCACAAAACCTATCTCAAGACGTATCTACAAATTATTCTTCAAGAGTATGGACGGCATCTTGATGTACAACCAATTCAATTGTACATTGATGGAAGAATTAGGAGTCAAAGGAAGAGACTTGTATGTTTTTCACAATTCCCTTAACACAGAGAAACAAACCCAGATATACCACTCATTACACCCTACCGATATCTACAAAAAACATTTCAATAACGATAACCCTACCATCATCTATATTGGTAGGATTCAAGCTCGTAAGAAACTGAACATTTTAATAGAGGCAATCTCAGAACTCAATCAACAATCTCACTACGTCAATTTAGTCATTGTTGGTGCCCCGACAGATGATAATACAATAGAAAATCAAGTTATCAAACACGACTTACAAGCTCAGGTATGGTTCTACGGTTCCTGCTATGAGGAAGAGAAAAATGCGGAATTACTATATAATGCTGCCGTTTGCGTATGCCCTGCAGAAGTAGGGCTGACAGCCATTCATGCTCTTTCCTATGGAACACCTGTTGTTTCGAATAATGATTTCGAGACACAGATGCCTGAATTTGAAGCTATCCAAGAAGGACTTACAGGTTCCTTTTATGAGGCAGACAACACAAAGAGCCTGGCAGACGAGATTCTCCTATGGACTACAAAAACAGAAGAAGAAAGAGCCGCCATCAGACAAAGAGCACGTGATGAAGTGGAACAACGATGGAGTGTTGATTATCAGATGGGGATTTTAAAAGACGTATTCTCACAATACTTAATTAAAGAATAGCATGAAGATACTTTGGATTACAGGCAGTTTGCTCCCTGAGGCGATTGCGAAAATCAGGGGTGAGGAGGTGCAGACATGGAAAACAACCGGAAGTTGGATTTTAGGGGCAGCTGCAGCATTAACAAGCATAAAGGGCATGGAACTGACAATTCTCTCTACATCACAAGATGTGAAGGAGTTAACCCGTGTTGTTACAGGAGACATCACTTCCTATGCTATTCCTTACGGGAAAGGACATTATACAGAAAATCCAACCTATAACAAATATATGGAAAAAATCCGAATGGAAGTACAACCCGATATAGTACACATCCACGGAACTGAATATTCACATAGTCTAGCATGGCTAAGAGTATGTGGGGGAAAAAATGTTGTTATCTCCATTCAAGGGATGACATCTGTCATCTGGCGTCATTTCCATGATGGGATGTCTTTATATGACATTCTCACACACATCAGTTTTCGTGACATAATTAGAGGAGGCATCCTTAGAGAACAGGCACAATTTAAAAGACGTGGAAGATTTGAGATAGAAATGATACGCTCTGTTAACCATGTTATCGGACGGACATCATGGGACTATGCACACACAAAAGCAATCAATCCTTATATGAAATACCATCAAGTAAATGAGACATTAAGGAGTGCATTTTATGAGGACGTTCACTGGGACTATGACTATTGTAAGCCTCATTGTATCATGATGACACTATCTTACTCTTCGCCTTTCAAGGGGCTTCATCATTTACTGAAAGCCATGCCATTGGTAGTCCAGACATATCCTGATGCTACATTGAATATCTGTGGGGCAGACCCAACACTTAACTACGATTTCTCACAATGGTGGCGTATAACTGGCTATGGATGTTATATTAAGTCATTGATTAAAAAGCTCAAAATACGGGACTACATCCATTTTACTGGTCCTAAGAATGCAGAAGAAATGAAAAAAGAACTGCTTAAATGCAATCTATTTGTGTCACCCTCCTCTATTGAGAATAGTCCTAACTCTCTTGGAGAAGCACAAATATTGGGTGTTCCGTGCGTCGCCTCCTATGTTGGTGGTATTCCCGATATGATGCGTGGAAATGAAGAAAATCTTTATCGGTTTGAGGACATTGAAATGTTGGCAGACAAAATTTGCACTGTATTCCGTAACAAGGAGAAACAGAAAGACCTCTCTTCTATTGCTGTTAAACGACATGACCCGCAGAAGAATGTGGAGGATCTCATTAAAGTATATGAAAGTATTTACAAACACCACTCGTAATTTATTATATGAAACCTTATTTAAAAAAATATGTTTGGGTCATAAACATTATAGGGGTACTAGCAGAATGGGGATTCCCCTGCCATGCTACAGCTGCCTATTTGATGAAGATCAATAATCAGACTCTATTTAAATCTATAAATAACAATATCACGCAAGCTATTGCTAATGGACATAAAGACATCCAGATCATCATAGAACCAGGGGTGTACTACTATCACAAAAACCACATAGACAGAATTAATGAACAACAACCAGATTTATCAATTAGTATCAAGGGACAACAAGCTATATTAATCGCTGCAGGGAATGACTATCATGATGGGGAGACTTATAAAGGGCAGTTCCACCATACTAATACCTTTGTCGATTCTGACACACATGAGTTTTATGATTGCTGGGATGACTGCATCTTTGCTGATGGACTCATCAAGGTAGTGGATGAGAAAAAGAAATTGTGTTTTCTCCCTTACTCCAAGGCTGTGAATTTTATAAACGACGATGTAAGCAAAATGTACATCACTATTACAGAATGGTTCAGAAGTTATACATTTAGAGTTCACAAAATAGATTCCAATGGTATTCTTTTTGTCGCTGATAACTTGGCATATATACAGAACTTTGGTACAGAAGGATATAATATCAACTACGACTATATCTACGGACGACAATTGCCACGATTTATCCTTTGCAATCCTTCAGACAAGAAAAAGAAAGTAAACATCAACCATGGAAAGATTTATTATGGAAAAGGCAAGAGAATTCACGAATGTACGACTTCGTGTTTCCTCAATCTGAACAACAACACCTACAATAGTTTCACCTTATCTGGTCTCCACTTTATTGGTGATAAAGGCGGGACTCAATTATTGCAAATACAAAACACAAAGGCAAAACAAATAACTATTAGCTCATGTCATTTTGAAGGTATCCGCAGTCTCATCTTGTCTGCAGACCAGACAGACAATCTGGTATTTAAAAATAACCGATGCCGTCAGTGCAGCGGTTTCGGTATTAGAGCCACCAACTCTTGCGGTAATATAACGGTAGTCAACAACGAGTTCGACAATATGGGCAAGGACATGACCCAAACCTCTTGCGTCAGTTGTAAAGGTCATAACTACTACATTGCCCACAACACTTTCAAGAACTTTGGCTATTGTGCAATCGATATAGGTGTATGGTATAGGGCACAAAAGGATTTTATATCTTCAGGTATCGTGGAATACAATCACATCTATTATGACAAGGAATACCTAGCAAACAAGGAGCACCATACTTTGATGGATTCTGGAGCCATTTATACATGTACTCAAAATGATGACGCAACCATCCGCTACAACTATATTCACGACTATGCCGGCATGAAACATAATCGTGGTATTTTCTGCGACGACGGTGCCAACCACCTTAGAATCTATGGGAATATTGTTATCAACACCTCACATTATGCTATTGATTCTCGATTATGTAGAAATGTCATTGAGAACAACAATACAAACAATCAAGTGATGTACAACATCGTTGACGGTGCTAACCTCTTCCAAGGCAAGGACATAGCCAACAATATGTGTGTAAAAAAACGCAACTATACCCTCGTCCGAGCAGGAAATAAATCCCCAAAACATATCTATGAATATATAAAAAATAGTGAGGAGGATATCTTTCTATCCTATGAGGGATGGGACAATCAAGGTATTATTGTCAATCAGGAAACATGGAATCAACTAAAGCGGATGCCATACTTCAAACATATTAAACAATATATAAGAAGAAGATAATTATTTGGCAATCTCATACAAATTGTTTACCTTTGTAGAATGAACATAAAAATAGCAACAATACTGACGGTTCACAACCGCAAGCAGAAAACACTTTCCTGCCTTCAGCATCTGTATGAGGCATTAGATGCACACAACCAGTTTGCAACGAATCCCATCGTGTTAACAGTTTTTCTGACTGATGATGGTTGTACAGATGGCACGGCAGAATCTGTCATGACTACTTTTACTGATAAGAACATTCATATCATTAAAGGAGATGGCAATCTCTTCTGGGCCGGTGGAATGCGTCTTGCCTGGCAAACTGCTATTGACGAGGAAACGCGATGGGATTTCTATTTATTATTGAACGATGACACTAATGTTTATGACAATGTATTCGATGAACTATTTAAGGCGGAAGAGTATTGTCTCCAACAAACGAAAAAACACGGACTAATATCTGGTATCACCTGTCACCCAAACAACAAGAGCATTACTACTTACGGTGGAAAGAATCTTGTGAACAAAACTAGTAAGCGAGAGGAGTTATTACACGCAACTGGAGTTCCCCAGCGCATAGACTTAATTAACGCAAACATTTTGTTGTTGAACCAGCAAATTGTTGATACTATTGGTATATTATATGATGGTTACAAACACGCTTATGCTGATCATGATTACAGCTTGACTGCTCGTCGCCATGGTATCTTCTCCTATACCACGTCTCATATATGTGGAGAATGCGTTTATGACCATGATTCACGTAAAAGTGAGATAGAAAAGCTTTGCTCTATGACATTTGCAGAAAGAAAGAAATACGTTAACTTCCCCACTCACTGTGACCACGACTACTTATTATTTATACGCCGCCATTATACTTTTCAATTCCCAATTGCTTTACTTTTTCATAGAATCCGTCTCTATTGGCCTGGATTGTATTACCATATCAACAAATTTAGAGGAGTATTTAAATAAGAGAGGTGCCATGAAGATAGCATACTTAGGAAAGATACAATTATCAGACGTAGATCTCTCCTATCTGCATGAAGCTGAGAGACTGTTCGACATTACCTATATAATGGAGGTCAATCCACGTTTCCTTAAAGGACCTGCTTTCAATATAGTGCATCTCTATCACAAATCTGGAGTCTTCAAAGCTATAGAAATCTATCCTGAATTCAAAAGACTCGATGGATTCATTAATACAGAAAAGTTTTATGTCGTTAATACTTGCGGAAGATTGTGGCAATTGAAGTCTATCTGGACTCACATTCTACTTTTATTCTTCCTGATTAAACAAAAGTTTGATGTCATTCATCTTGTCTGGCCGCCAAACATCTATGAGTTTGCTCTTTATTTTCTGCGACATAAAATGGTGTTGACAGTTCATGATCCTTTCCCTCACTCGGGACTTGACACATGGATTGTTCGCTTGAGAAGGAAGGTGGCTTTCTATCTTATACCATATTTCATTATATTGAACAAAAAACAACGCAAGGATTTTCTCCTTTCTTATCAATTGAGCGAGGATAGGGTTATCAATAGTAAGTTGAGTTGTTATACTTATCTCCAGACCACCGAACCAGACTATAGTGAAGTGCCACAAAAAGGCAGTTACATATTATTTGCTGGCAAGATTTCGCCCTATAAAGGAATTGACTATCTACTGCCCGCTATGGAGAAAGTACATCAACAGTGTCCAAATTGCCGTTTAGTTGTAGCTGGGAGTGGAAAATATCATTTCGACATATCAAAATACAAACTACTCAATTATATTGATATCCGCAATCGTTTTATTCCCAATAATGAGATGGTGGCACTTATCCAGAACTGTGCCTTTATGGTATGCCCATATACAGATGCTACTCAAAGTGGTGTCGTCATGTCGGCATTTGCTTTCAACAAGCCAGTTATTGCGACTAATGTAGGTGGACTTCCTGAGATGGTCAAACACCAGCAATACGGATTGATTATTAAGGAAAGAGACACCAATGCCATTGCGGAAAATATTATCATGTTGTGGAAACATCAGGATACTATCAATACTTTTTCTGACAATATCAGGAAAGACTATTCTTCTGGTGAATTATCATGGAAGACAATCACAGAAAAAATCCTTTCTATATATATTAATCTAGCACAATAACTAACTACAAATTGCGTTTAAAATAAACTAATCCACTCTAGATGATGTCTAAACTTTCGATTATTATTGTTGAATATCATAGCATAAATGAGATTATAAACTGCGTGATATCTTGTCACACACACATCAAGGTGTCACACGAAATAATCGTATCTTCTAATTCTTGCTATGACAAGCAACAACAGGAGGAGATTAAAAAGAATAACACTAATATTCGCTGGCTGTTCAACGAAAGAAATGGTGGTTTTGCCTATGCAATGAATAAAGGAATGAAAGAGGCTAAAGGCGACTATCTAACCATTATGAACTCTGATTGTACCTTGGCTTCCAATCTTGACAGCATGATAAATTTTATGGACAAACATCCCGAAATTGGTGCAATTGCTCCACAAATGAAAGATGTTGACGGCAATATACAAGATACTGCACGATCTTACGTCTCTGTTCCTAGATACATTTTGAGACAGGCGAGACGTATTGTCGGTCGAAAGACCAGCATTCTTGATACAGACATAAATTACAACCAAATCCAGACAGTTGACTGGCTAATAGGCGCCTTCATCATGGTATCAAGAAAGGCTTACGAAAAAACAGGTGGATTAGATGAACAATTTTTCATGTATGCAGAAGATTTAGACTGGTGTACTCGTATCCGTCAACAAAATCTTGAGATTGTCTATTTCCCAAAAGTAATTGTTATATATAAAGGTTCACGCCGTGCACGCTCCAACTCTAAATATGCCAAGATTTTCATTCAAAGTCATATAAAATATTGGCACAAATTTGGATTCTTCTACGGGTACCCCAAAAGGCAAAGGCTTCAATTCACGATATAACCCTCAATTGTTTTTCTTATAATGCTGGAATACTATAAAGAGGTTATATACCAAATGAAAAAAATATAAAGAAATTTTTATCCGACCATACAATATAAGCGGCAATTGTCAGTTATTATAATATATAATTGCGATAATTGCTTATGACGATATATCTACTTGCCGCTTTTCTTTTAAGTCTGATCTGTGGATTGGTTACAACACCCTTTATCCTTGATTTCTGCAAAAGGAAGAAATTGTATGATATCCCCAACGAGCGCAAAGTACACAAGAATGCCACCCCACGAATGGGAGGGGTATCCTTCTTCCCAAGCATGTTACTTGCATTCCTATGCATCATCATGTATGTCCCTCTTTCAGAGAAATACAATTTATCTGTCAACATTTGGAGTGCTGTATATCTGATTGGACTGCTGATTATCTATCTAACGGGGATTCTTGACGACTTACTTGGACTCAATGCCCCCACTAAATTTGCCGTACAGGTAGTAACAGCATGCCTATTACCATTCAGCGGACTTTATATCAACAACCTTTACGGACTATTCGGCATCCATGAGATACCTTATTATATTGGTATTCCTCTGACCATTTTCATCATGGTATTGATTGATAATGCCATTAACCTGATTGATGGCATTGACGGACTAGCCGCCAGCATATCATTACTTGCCCTTACGGGTTTCCTGGTATATTTCAGACATTATCAGGTGTTTGTCAACACCTACTCTATACTGACAGCCGGTATGATAGGGGCATTGGTTGCCTTTCTCTACTTCAACCTTTTCGGGAAAATAGAGAAGAACACTAAGATATTCATGGGTGACTCCGGCTCTTTGTCGTTAGGTTTCACTCTGGGGTTCCTGTTTATCAAATGCGCCTCGGATAACACGGCGATATGGCAAACACGCCAGGAAGCACTTCTTGTACCCCTCACCCTACTCTTCGTCCCGATGGCAGATGTCGTCAGGGTGACTATCTATCGGTTTATCCATCACAAGCCACTCTTCTTGGCTGACAAGAACCATATCCACCACAAACTGATGAGGGCAGGACTTACTCAGCATCAGACTCTTGCCTGCATCCTCTGTCTGTCGGTGTTTTTCATCATCCTCAACTATCTCCTTTACACCGTACTATCCTCTACCTGGATTCTTATCATTGACATCCTTTGCTACAGCCTGTTCAATACGGGTATCAACACCCGAATTCAGAACCACGCCTGAACCTTACCAGTCATACTCCTCCTGCTCACCGTCATAGACCAGGTCGCCAGTCCATCCGTACTCACGGCAGGCATCGGCGATGACACGCTGCTGCTCCGGGCTAATCAGCCGCTCCCCCTTCCGCATCTCGAAATAAATTTTCCTGCCGAAGGCGGCAATGAGGTAACCGCGGATGGCATGCTCTAACCTACCCGGCATGTCATAATAGAAACGGGTGAACCCTTTTTTCATCAGCACCCGCTGGTGCTCACGGAACATCGGACAGTCCTTCGTTCCCATCATAGGATGACGGGGATTCACTGACTGCTGTGCCATGGGCAGACTACTGGCATACTGACCGACTTCATAACGCAGGCAATGACTGCGTAACGGACACTCATTGATAAAACACACGAGATAACTGGAGGCTTTCTCACGGAAGATGTCCTCCTCGCTCTGAATAGTCGCAAGATTAGCGGATGATTTACTTTGTCGTTTCATGGTACAAAGTTACCACTTTTTTGTGACATTGCAAAATAATATAGGAAAAAATTTTAAAAAAGTAGTATCTACCTACACTTTTATATCTATATTATTGGTTTGCAATAAATTAAGTGGTGTATGGTATATATAAAATAAGCATCATACCTACACCAAAGGATGGTATTGATTGGAAAACAGGAGCATCTTATCTGAAAATATAACTATAAAGACTTGTAATATAGGTAGTTCCCTAATAACAAAGATAAGGGGAACTATTAGTTCCCACGAAGGAAACTAATAGTTTCTCAAGTGGTAACTAACAGTTCCCTTTGTGGAAACATATGGTAACTCCTATTGTAATAAACGCTCCGAAGCATCCTTTAACCCATAAAACGACTGGAAAAGTGAAGGTTATATGATTGTATTTGAAGCAACATACACCATCTAACAACCTGACAAACAAATATATAAATAAAAAGGTGTAGGTTGAAGGAAAAAATAAAGAAAATTTCTCTGAGAAAATTTGCATAACACCAACGGATTTTGTACCTTTGCCGAAAATATGACTAGTCATGACTACGAAAGTAACTATTATCAAGAACTACCGTAATACAGAGACATTGCGGCAAATTGATTTGGAGGAGTTGATAACGAGCATCCGCTCTTGCCAGTATGCACAAGAGGTGAGTGAGTTGCGTAAGATATACCCGCTGGTGAAAGGACACCGCACGCAAGACGGGTCACTGAGCAGTTGGATACCTGCCATCAAAGACCTTCCCAGGGTGTGCTTCGCCCTGGAGATGGTAACGCAACGTCCCAACCGCCTCATCAGAAGCTATTCAGGACTGGTGCTCCTGGAGGTCAACAACCTGCCGGGACTCGAAGAGGCGGAGGCTGTGAGGAGGGGTGCCGCTGAGATGCCCCAGACACTGATAGCCTTCACGGGAGCCGATGGCATGTCGGTGAAGATCGTATGCTGTGGTGAGCTGTTTCCTAACGAGGGAGGTGGACTTCCTGACGATATCGAGGATGTCCGCAACTTCCACCAGAACCTGTATGAACGGGCACGACTCGCCTACAACGGACAGCTGGGGGTGACCATCGAGAAACTGGAGCCGATGCCGGAGCGTATCTGCTATGTGTCAGCAGACCCGCAGATTGTGTATAACCCACTTGCCGTCCCTTTCTATGCCCTTGCCGAGAAAGCCACCGACAACCATCTGCGTCTGATGGTCCAAGTCGACCGGACGGTGGGAAGTATCGACAGCGACCGCATCGTGTCACTCCATACCGCCTATGAGTTCAACCTGACAAAGGCAATGGATGACGCTGAGGGCATCACCGATCCCGACCAGCAACGGCACATGGTACTGACCAGACTCGCCGAATACTGTCAGAAGACGGGGATACCGATGGCACTGGCACGTCAGATGGTAAAGGGGAAGTCGTGGCTGAACACCGATCCGCTGCTGGTGAACAAAGTGTTTGAGAACACTTACCGGCAAGAGCAGAGCAAGCAATACAAACAAAAGAAAAGAGCGGAACTGACGGGTAATATCCCACCAGAGGCATTGTTGGCGATGAAAATCAACCTCTTCCTGAACAGCAACTACGACCTGCGCCGCAATGTGATGAGAGGGGTGGCGGAATACAGGGAACGCAAAGGACTGGGCTTCTCCTTCCAGGACCTGACGGAGGAGGCTCGCAACTCCATCACGATGAGGGCACTGGAACAGGGTATCAAATGCTGGGACAAGGACATCCGCCGCTATGTGAACTCCAATGACATCACCCTCTATGACCCTATCAACGACTACCTCGACCAGCTGGTGTCATGGGACGGAGAAGACCGGGTGACACCGCTGGCGCAGCGGATTCCCACGGACTACAGGGAATGGACTGACCTGTTTCATATCTGGATGCGCTCCATGGTGGCGATGTGGCTCGGCAAGGGACAGCTGACCGGTAATGCCCTCGTACCTTTATTAATAGGAAGACAAGGATGCGGCAAGTCGTCGTTCTGCCGACTGCTGCTGCCCAAGGAACTGCTCGACTATTATAACGACCGCATCAACTTCAAGAATGAGGCAGATCTGAACCTGGGACTGACCTCCTTTGCCCTCATCAACCTCGACGAGTTCGACAAGATCACCCAGCGGCAACAGATCGTACTGAAATACCTGCTGTCGACAGCGGACCTGAAATACCGTCCTCCCTACGGGAAGGCTTATACCACCAACCGGCGCTACGCCTCGTTCATCGGTACCACCAACGAGCAGACTCCCCTCACCGACCCTACCGGCTCACGCCGTTTCATCTGTGTCAGCATCGACGGGGATATTGATTTCGAGACCCCCGTCTACCATGACCAGCTCTATGCCCAGCTGAAACAGGAGATCAGGGAGGGTGAACGCTATTGGCTGACCAGGGAGGAGGAGCACAGGCTGATGCGCCATAACCTGCAATACCAGCAGTTGAACGGACTGGGTGAGATGATTGTGTCGCTCATCCAAAAGCCCCGTGATGAGGAGGAAGGTGAATGGATGACCCTGAAAGAGCTCTCCCAGCTCGTCAAGGAGAACTTCAAAGGGTATAAGGAGGACGCAAGCAGTCTCGTCAAACTGGGTAACTTCCTGAACCGACCTGAGTATAAGTTCAAGAGCAAGCGCACCAAGAGCGGAATGGTATACTGGGTAAAACAGAAAGAATAAAAAAAAGGGCTGTGCAGACAATAATCATATAATATGTGCCGTTTAATAATAAAATAAACTGCTGATGGAACAACACTACCCGTATATCTATGATGGAATGAATGCTTTTGAACGAGAGGTCAAACGGTGGTTTGACTTTTTCGGTGCCTTGATATTCCTCATCCTCTCCTCTCCCCTCTTCCTCATCTGCTATATCATGATCAAACGGGAAGACAAAGACGGGCCTGTCATCTACAAGCAGGAACGCATCGGACGCTTCGGACGACCCTTCACCATCTATAAGTTCCGAAGCATGGTGGTCAATGCCGAGGAGAACGGACCAGAGTTATATCAAGCTGGTGAGGACCAACGACTTACCAAAACTGGTAAGTTCCTGCGTAACCACCACCTCGACGAGCTACCGCAACTATGGAACGTGCTGAGAGGTGACATATCGTTTGTCGGTCCACGTCCTGAGCGTAAGTTCTATATCGACCAGATTATGAAACAGGACTGCCGGTATAAGTACCTCTATCAGATACGACCGGGTGTCACCTCGTATGCTACCCTCTATAATGGTTATACAGACACCATGGAGAAAATGCTCAAGCGTCTGGAGATGGATCTCGACTATCTCAAGCGACGATCGTGGTGGGAGGACATCAAGATTATGTTCCTCACCGTCACCCATGTAGCGGCAGGCAAGAAATTCTAAATACCCTTTAAGCCTATGACAAACAAATACCTTTACCTCGTCCTTGCCCTCCTCACTCATACGTCAGTGGCAGGAGCACAGGACTCACTGGGTACCCATATCACCTACGACGTGACGGCAGAGACTGCTGTGGGTACTGGTGACTATACCGCTTTTCAGTTGGCAACCAACCGCCATCACGCCCTGGGAACCCGTTCCAATACGGCTTATCTGCGTGGGGCTGTGAATATAGAGCATGTTTTCAACAAAAACTGGAAACTGTCAGGAGCTGTTGATGCCATCGGTTCCCTGCATGCTGACCATAAGGTCTATCTGCAGCAGTGTTATGTCAACCTCTCCTGGAAGTCGTTCTTCTTGGAAGCGGGCAGTCGGGAACAGCCACAGGTAGTACGTGACAACTTGCTGTCCAGCGGTTCTTTCGTCAAGGGTACGAATGCCAAGCCTATCCCGCAGGTTCATGTGGGTACCAACGGGTTCTGGACGGTTCCTTTCACCAAGAAGTGGGTACAGATTAACTTTGACTTCGGCTACGGAAAGTTCTTGGACAGCAAATACCGTGAGGATATGTTCTACAAGACAGACGTGAATGCCATGTATGCCACCGGAGCCTATTACCACCAGAAGCACTTGTATATCCGCAGTAATCCCGAGAAACCTGTCTTTGTCATGGTGGGCATTGAGCATGCAGTACAGTTTGGCGGCACCAACTACAGTTATGTGGACGGAGTACTGACTCCCAAGAAGAAGCCTGCCAATCTAAAAGCATTCTGGAGAGCCATCCTTCCGACAGGAGACAGCAAGTATTTCGAGAATAACGCCATGGAGGACTGGGTCTATGGCAACCATATCGGTGTGATGACCTACCAGATTGGTTGGAACATCAACAAGGACCATCAGGTGCAGGCATATCTCGACAATCCTTTTGAGGATGGGTCTGGTATCCGAAAGGGTAATGGATGGGACGGTCTGTGGGGACTACAATACACCAACAAAACGGCAGGCAGGCAGTATGTGCGTGGTGCTGTCTTTGAGTATTTCCAATCAACCAACCAGTCGGGTCCCCTGCACTGGGACAGTGGGGACTATCCAGAACCCATCCGCAGTCAGATTACTGACATGGTAACAGGTGACGACAACTACTACAACCATAGTTTCTATGACAGCTATGCACACTATGGCATGACACCGGGCAACGCGCTGATTACCTCCCCTATATATAATAAGGAGGGATACACCACTTTCCGTGACAACCGCATCAAGGCATGGCATCTGGGGGTCAATGGCGAGATTACGGACCGGGTGTCATACCTGATCAAAGGATCCTACAAGGAAGGATGGGGCACGTATGCCAATCCACTTGTCCAAAAGCATCACTCTTTCGATGCCATGTTCCAAGGCATCTACCAGTTAGGACCCTGGCAGTTCTCTGCGGCATACGCTTTTGACAAAGGTAATATCTATGGCGACTGCTCTACGTTTAACTTCAAAATTAAATACCATGGCAAGATTCTTTAAATACATCCTACTTCTTTCCTCTTCCCTCTTACTTCTCACCTCTTGTCAAGAAGGGAGTGAGGCTGGTGACCTTCTCGGTATGTGGAAGATGGCTGACTCTGATACTAAATACGTGAGTTTCTCTGGGGCTATTGCCCTGATTCGAGGAATACACGAAGGGGAAGTCTACGGCAACTTCCGACATCAGGGTGACAGTCTCTTCATCCAATGCTATTCTGCAAAAGAACTGAAATCCGACACCATCATGGTGGAGGAGTCTTTCGGTTTCAAGCCCTTCAATAATATCCGGGTGAAGATAGAGTCGCTCAATGGGGATGTCATGGTACTGAGCAAGGACGGGCAGAAGTGGAACTTCTATAAATACTAAAGCCACTCTCAACTCAAGTATAGGGATTTCCCCCACACAGTTTAGGGGAAATCCTTTTTATATGCCCGTAATTGTAACTATCTTTGCATCGTAAAAAGTAACATTTTGTTGAACTGATAAAATACAATAAGGATATGAAGAAGATGATGATCGCCCTGGTAGCAATGCTGACATTCGCAGCAACGGGCAAGGCAATGAGCTACGAGCAGGCTCGCAACGAGGCTCTTTTCCTCACGGACAAGATGGCTTACGAGCTGAACCTGACAGAAGAGCAGTATGAGGCTGCTTATGAGATTAACCTCGACTACCTGATGGGTGTCACCAGTTATGATGAAGTATACGGCATTTACTGGGAGCGTCGTAACCTCGACATGAGCTATATCCTGCTCGACTGGCAGCTGAGTGCTTTCCGTGCCGCCACCTATTTCTATCGTCCCCTCTACTGGGCAGACGGCTACTGGCACTTCGGCGTCTATGCCCGCTATCCGCACCGTGACTACTTCTACTATGGCCGTCCGGTATTCTACGCCAGCTATCGTGGAGGACATGCATGGCATCGTGTAGGAGGACGTGGATGGTATCACGGTCGTCGCGACATCTACATCCACCATCACCACACCCACCATTTCGGAATGCGTGACGGATGGAACCGCGGAGACTATCGCCACCATCACAACGGTGTACGCCACAGCTCTACCCGTACGACTGTGAATAACCGGGAAATCAGTCGCAACAGGGATGATTCTCGCAGCAGGGACTACTCTCGAAACAGGGATTACTCTCGCAATAGGGACTATTCTCGAGACAACAGCGGCTCTCACCATCACAATATCGACAGAAGGGGTATTGAGGACCGCTCTTCCAGGACGATTGACCGTTCAAGGAGCATTGACCGTTCAAGGTCTATCGAACGCGCAAGAACCCTCGACAACAGCAGAGGCAGCATCAGCAGAAGCTCATCTTCCCTCGACAACAGCAGAGGCAGTTTCAGCAGAGGTTCCTCTTCCTCTATGCGCAGCAGCTCTGGCAGTGGATCATTCAGCAGAGGTGGTAGCTTCAGTGGAGGCAGAAGCTCTGGCGGAGGATCATTCAGCAGAGGCGGAGGTGGCTTCAGCGGAGGCAGAAGCTCTGGCGGAGGCCACGGCTACGGAGGTCGTCGTTAAGACCCTCACCTCGGCATTCATCATCCGCTGCACTTCTCGCATCGAGCACGATGCATAAACGGCTAATATCGCTTTATTGATAATACCGTGACCGACAGCCACCACTCGTTTTCCTTCGTAGGTGGCTGTCATTTTTTGTAGGAATTGCTGAGCCCTGTGCAACAAAGCGTCCTCTGTCTCGATATCATCGGGCCACACCTCCCCTCGCAGGTCTGGGATGAAACGTCCGGTAAAACTACCCCAGTCACGCTCTCTGAGCAAAGGAGTGGTCACCACTGGCAGATGATGAGGAACGGCAATAATCTCAGCCGTCTGTATAGCACGGCGCAGATCACTCGCCACGACAGCGTCTATCTCCTCATCAGCAAGACGCTGAGCCACCTGCAGGGCTTGTTCCCTACCCTGTTCATTGAGTTCTCCCGGGGTCTGTCCCTGCATGATCTGTCGGGCATTATCCACCGTCTCACCATGCCGTACTAAGAAAATCGTTGTTGCCATCAATGCAAAATTAATCATAAATTTTCAATTCCCAATGATCATTTATCAATTATTTTTCCTAATT
>Ga0247610_10001930_pt1 | contig 24808 bp, 13 predicted proteins | sample 174DNAGHGhighgp2_FD_193483 | JGI IMG/M metagenome (GOLD analysis project Ga0247610, IMG submission 193483) | Sheep rumen microbial communities from Palmerston North, Manawatu-Wanganui, New Zealand - 1742 DNA GHGhigh gp2 | ecosystem: Host-associated > Mammals > Digestive system > Stomach > Rumen...
TAGAAAATGATGATGAAACGATTACTGACTATCATATTGCTGCTGCTACCAATAGTCCTTTGTGCACAGCAAGTGGACATAGAATCACGTTACAAGCAGATTGACGAGGCCATTGCCGAGTCGCCCCGCTATGTGGCCCAGCGCGAAGCCAAGATCACGGCAGCGCGTAACGCTTACGAGCAGACCAACGGACAGCAGAAATACGAAGAGAGCTATCGGTTGTATGAGCTCTACCGTCCCTTTGTAAGCGACTCTGCCATCTATTTCCTCCGTCAGTGCATCACATTGGCAGAAGAGTTAGGCGACCATAACAGCTCCGTGCGCTGTCGTTCGCTGTTAGCCATCCGCTGTTCGAACACCGGCCTTTACGACGAGGCTCTGAATATCCTTGATTCCATCAATCTAGGCAGTGGTCTCGACAAACTAGTGCTCGGCACCTATTACGAGGCCTATAATAATGTATATGGTGAACTGAGCTATTACACCCGTCTCGACGATATGCGCCAGCTATATCAGCGGAAGGAGCAACACTATAAGCAACTGATGTTCGAGTATCTGCCCACCACCAGCGAATCGTGTTTCCTGCGCAGAGAACAGGCCGCCCAAGCAGAGGGTAAGCTGAAAGAGGCAATGGCCATCAACGACGAATGGATGAAAACGGTGGAGCCAGGCAGTCATCCCTACGCCCTTGTGGCCCTCTACCGCTATATCGAATACAAGTTGCAGGGCGACACCACCCAGATGATGTACTGGTTGACAGAGTCAGTGCTGGCCGATATCCGTAATGCCGCGATGGACCAAGGGTCAATGTGGGAGCTGGCCAACGAATTGATGCTGAGTGACGATGTTGACCGTGCCTCGCGCTACATCAGCTATACCAGCGACTGTGCCAACCGTTATGGCTCACGTCAGCGCAACTGGCAGATAGCCCCGTTGCTGACACACATCGCCAATGAATATAAGTCACAGAGTGAGCGCACTACCTCACAGTTGTGGGGTACGCTGATCGTCATCAGTATATTAGCCTTGCTATTGCTGGGCGCCCTCTTCTTCGTGCATCGACGCAACACCCAGTTACACGCTGCCCGTAACGACCTAAAGACCTCGAACGACGAGCTGGCCTCAGCCAATCGCCTATTAGCAACCCAAAAGGATGAACTGTCACAACTCAACTCTCAACTTTCAACTCTCAACTCTCAACTATCGGAGAGTAACCGTGTGAAAGAGGAGTACATCGGTCGCTTCATGAGTCTTTGTGCACAGTATATCGACAAACTCGATAACTATCGCAAGATGGTAAACAAGAAGATGAAGAACAAGGAACTCGACGAATTGTTCCAGATATCAAAATCTACAGAATTGAAGGAGAAGGAACTGGAGGAGCTCTACGAGAACTTCGATACTGTATTCCTGCACCTCTTCCCCAACTTCATCGACGACTTCAACGCTCTCTTACAGCCAGAGATGCAGATTCATCCTAAGGAGGAGAACCGGTTGACGACGGATATTCGTATCTTTGCTCTGATAAGATTGGGATTCGAGGATTCATCGAAAATAGCCGAGTTCCTGCACTACTCCGTGAACACCATCTACAACTACCGTGCCCGCATCAAAAACGGCGCCCTTGGCAACCGCGAGCAATTCGAAAATCGGGTAAAAACCCTGTAAAAAGGCGATAATTGTAAAAAATACACCTCTATATTTCGTCCACTCTTTTTGACTGCTTGCAAAAATGTAAGTAGCTTATTACTAGTTATTTAACTATTTGAAGACCTAAAAAAATCCACTTTTTGCATTCACCTTCAAAAAATGTATTGTCATTTTGCTTAATTTTGCACCGTCGAAGATGATAAACCGACAATCAACATTACATTATTATAATTTTAACTAACAAAGTATGAAAAAAAGCAGGTATTTATGGTTGTTATTGGCACTGATGGTGTCAATGGTAACACGAGCCCAAGGTATCTTGGGAACTGTGACAGACGAGAACGGGGAGCCCGTCATTGGAGCTTCCGTCGTCGAGAAAGGTAATCCTCAGAACGGTAGTATCACCGACTTTGACGGTAATTTCAACGTCAAAGTAAGCGAAGGTACAACAATTGTGATCAGCTACATCGGCTATCTTACTCAGGAGCTGAGAGCTACCCGCGGCATGAAAGTCGTGCTGAAGGAAGACGCCCAGACGCTGCAGGATGTGGTGGTGATCGGCTACGGTGTACAGAAGAAGAGCGTGGTGACGGCTTCCATCGCGAAAGTCTCGGCCGATGATCTGAACGGTACGGCTCCCGTGCGCATGGACAATGCCCTGAAAGGCTTGGCAGCCGGTGTGAATGTCACTTCATCATCCGGTCAGCCTGGTGCTGCCGCACGCATCCGCGTACGTGGTATTGGTACGATAAACAATTCCAATCCTCTTTATATCGTAGATGGTATGCCTATCGAAGGTGGTCTTGACTACATTAACCCGAGCGATATAGAGTCAATTGAGGTATTAAAAGACGCAGCTTCAGGTGCCATCTATGGTGCCCGTGCTGCCAATGGTGTTATTCTCGTAACAACAAAGAAAGGCAAGCTGGGCAAGGTGTCTGTGAATTACAATTTCTCACAGGGTTGGCAGAGTGCTTGGAAGCACCGCGATGTGCTGAATGCAACAGAATATGCCATCATGCGTAATGAGGCTCTTGTTAATGCAGGACAGTCTCCTCTGTATAATGATCCTTATCAGTATGGTGAAGGTACCGACTGGCAGGATGTGTTATTCAATGACAATGCTCCTGTTCAGAACCATGAACTGACCGTCAGTGGTGCCAGTGAGAAGGTGAAGTATTTCCTCTCTGCCGGATACTATACACAAGAAGGTATCGTCGGTGGTAACTTCAACCGTTCAAACTATACCCGTATGACCCTTCGCGGTAATTTCAACCTGAACATCTTTGACGAGTCAAAGACTCGCAACTGGCTCAATAAGTTGGATGTAGACGTCAATCTCTCATATGCCCGCGTAAAAAGTGTTGGTGTAGGCGTCAATGACCAATATGGTGGCCTCGTTACAACGGCTGTGGCCCTTTCACCAATCTTGAAGCCCTATCTGGAGACAGAGGCAGAGCAGAAAGCGCAGGATGACTATTATTATAAGATGTATCCTGATTTCTACACGCCGATGTACTATAATGGCAAGCAACTCGCATTACCGGGTGTTGACTATAACGAGTTTGGTAACCCGATTGCTGACCTTCTCGCCCCTGCACTCCCCGGCTGGAGCCACAAATTCGTGACCAACTTCGCAGCAACCTTGCAGTTATGGGACGGACTGAAGTTCCGTTCAAGCTACAGTGCCGACCTCTCTTTCTGGGGCAATAACTGGTACTCAAAGATCGCATATTATAAGCCAACAAATATTGTACAGCGTTCACAGGCCGGTTCAGAGGCCGATCGCGGGTTGGTTTGGCAGATTGAGAATGTACTGATGTATGATAAGACTTTCGGTGTACATACCATTAACGTTGTACTCGGTCAGTCGGCTTTCGAGAATACCGGATTCAATGTTGGTGCATCACGCTACAACATCAATGACTATAGCAAGCCTTGGGTGAATGCTTCACTTGGTCTGGCTGCCGATGGCGACCGTGACGGCTGGGCTGGTCCTACCACAAAGCACACGATGTCATCACTCTTCGGACGTCTCTCATACAATTTCGACGAGCGTTATATGGTACAGGCCACCGTACGTCGTGACGGTTCAAGCCGTTTCGGTACTAATAATAAATATGGTGTATTCCCCTCTGTATCTCTCGGTTGGAATGTGATGAACGAACAGTTCATGAAAAATACAAACGATTGGCTGAACAATTTCAAGGTTCGCTTCAGCTGGGGTAAGAATGGTAACGACAATATCGGTGATTTCCGCTACACTGTGCTTACACAGGGCGGTAACAACTACGGTTTCGGTCGTGGTGGTGCTGAGCAGGAAGTCGTAAGCTCAAAGGCAGCAGGACTGGGTAACCCCGATATTAAATGGGAGGAGTCTGAACAGTACAACGTTGGTATTGACTTCGGTTTCCTGAACAACAAGCTGACTTTTACGGTTGACTGGTTCAAGAAGAAAACCAATGGCATGCTGATGACTATGGCTATTCCTAGTTACGTAGGTGAATCGAAGCCTATTGGCAACGTGGGCGATATGGAGAACACAGGTGTTGAGTTTGAGGCAGCTTATAAGTTCAATATTGCTGATGCCAAGTTCCAGATAAAGGGTAATGCCTCTTATCTGAAGAACAAACTTATCAAACTAGGTAATGATACCGGTACGGCAACCTACGACTGGGTACAGGGTGGTGTAGGTAACATCTCCCGTGCAGAGAACGGTCAGCCTTGGCCATTCTTCTGGGGCTACGAGACAAACGGTATCTTCCAGAATTGGGATGAAGTGAACAGCTACACCAACAACGACGGTGGACTGATTCAACCTAACGCACGTCCTGGTTTTGTACGCTACGTCGATGTCAATGGTGATGGTAAGATTAGTGATGACGACAAGACCAACATAGGTAATGGTACACCTGACTGGACCTTTGGCTTAACTGTTAATGCAGCATGGAAAGGCTTTGACTTCATGATGTTCTGGCAGGGTACAGCTGGCAACGAGGTATTTGATGCTACACGTCGTGTTGATATCGCTTCCAGCAACCTCGCTTCATGGTACTTCGGACGTTGGACTGGTGAGGGTACTAGCAACAAATACCCTATTTGGGTGAATAACGATACGGATAACTGGAAGTCATCTGACCTCTATGTTCATGACGGCAGCTATTTCCGTCTGAAGAATATCGAACTGGGTTACACCATTCCAGAGTCAATTACCAAAAAGGCTTTCATCAGTCGTCTGCGCCTCTTTGTAGCCGCTGAAAACCTGCTCACCTTCACCAAGTACTGGGGTTTTGATCCTGAGATTTCATCGGGTGGCACATCGCTCGGTATCGACTACGGTGTATATCCGCAGCCTCGCACTTACAGAGTTGGACTGAACCTATCTTTCTAACTATATGTAAAAAGTAAAAATGAAAAAACAGTAATAATATTCAAGAGTATGAAAATGAATAAGATATATACAATAGGTCTTTTAGCACTGACAGCCTTGACTACAGCCAGTTGCAGCGATGACTTCTTGGAAGTGAACAGTCCAAGTGACTTCCCTATTGAGGATTACTATACCAAGAAGGAGAAAATTGAAGAGGCTTTGGTGTCAGTCTACGCCCCTTTGCACTGGTTCGACTATGGTACAACCAGTAATTACAATGCACTTAACCTGTCGTCAGACGTGATGAGCGACGATATGTATCCCAATGGTGGTAACGATGCAGACTGCCCCTATCTGCAGTTGGCATTCAACTTCTCGGTCACGCCACTTACAGATATTACTGGAATCTGGCTCGACAGTTATTCTGGTGTGAAGCGCGCCAATGATGTCATCAAGTATGTTGATTGGGCTGAAGATATGTCAGATGCCGACAAGACTAGTGTTAAGAGCCAGGCTCGTCTGCTCCGTGCTTTCTATTACAATCTTCTGTGGAAATACTATGGTAATGTCCCCTTCTTCTTCGAGAACCTTGAGGCCCCCTATACAGCTCCTCAGCTCTCAGCCGACGAGGTTTATGCCAAGATTATTGAGGATTTGGAGGATATTATTTCCAATGGCAACCTAAAAGATGAGTGGGACGATGCCAATGTAGGTCGTGTAACAAAGCCTATGGCCTATATGCTCTTTACCGAGATGGTGATGTACCAGAACGATCAGACTCGTTATGCTAAGGCTCTGGGCTACATGCAGAGCATCATTAGTAGTGGTAAGTTCGGCCTGCTTGACAACTTTGCTGACGTATGGACAGAGGCCGGCGAGTGGAGCAAAGAGTCGATCTTCGAGATCAATTATTATTCAGTCAATGCCGGTCGTGCATGGGATAATGGTCTTGCTGCCGGTGGTTCGGTCAATATCCGTCTGTGCGGTCCCCGCGGTTTCATTGCCAAGAAGGGCGATCCCTATGAGGGCGTTGTTGAGGCAGGATGGGGCTTTGGCTATATTCCACCGAAATCTATCCAGAGTTTCGAAGAAGGCGATACCCGTAAGGATGTAACCGGATTTGATATCTGGGAGCACGGTGATGCAGAAGCTATGCAGGATTGTGGCTGGATGTTCCGTGACAGGAATCCTGGCAGTTACTACAGTAATGGCAAATATCTGCCTTGGGCTGGTGGTAATGCAGGTTGCACTGGCAGCGGTGACATGAACTTCAACAACAATTTCCGCGTTTACCGTTATTCTGAGACCTTGCTTTATGCTGCTGAACTGCTGTTGAAAACAGGTGGTAGTGCCTCTCAGGCTGCAGAATATGTGAACCAAGTGCGCAATCGTGCTGGTTTGGCTTCTCTGAACAGTGTTGATCAGGATGACATCCTCAACGAGCGCCGTCATGAGTTCATGGGCGAGGGCAAACGTTATTGGGACCTCGTACGTACTGGCAATGCTGCTAGCGTGCTGAAGGCTTCTAACGATGCACTAGGTTTCCGCACTAAGGACTGGGATGCTCACAACAAGTATCTGCCCATTCCGCAGGATAACATTGAGGCAGACCCTAACCTCAAGCAGAATCCTGGCTATTAATTCATCAAATTCAACATTAAAAAGACTATAGAATATGAAGAATATATATAAATACATGGCTGGCGTTCTGTTCGCAGGATTGGCAATAACCGCCTGCTCTCCAGAGACATTCGATGGTCCAGATCAGTCACAAGTGCCCACAGTCAGTGGCGCAGACTTCGACATGGTGGTTGACCAAAGTATCAACCAGGTCACAGTAACCTATAATGGAAAGGGCTCTTACCCCATCTGGTCGTTCGACGGCGGTAAGTCTTATTCTACACAGACAACTCTTTCGAAGATATTTGCTTTAAGAGGTGATTATCAGGTGTCAATGAAGGTGGGTAACCGCAATGGTATCAGTCAGGGTGAAATCACCAAGACATTCACCATGAACCAGACGCAGGTCGACTTCGACTCATATAAGAGTAAGTTCGCAGGCAAAGAGTGGCGTATCAAGTACGATGAGGCCGGTCACATGGGTTGTGGCCCTTCGGGAACCGACGGTCTCGGATGGTGGAGTGCTGCTCCTGGCGACAAAGCTGACTGGGGTGTATACGACGACCGTATCACCTTCAGCGAGGACGGTACATATACCTACAATCCTGGAGCTGGTGGAACCGTTTACGTCAATTGGGGATGTTCCATCTATCCTGAGTATAATATCAACAAGGCAAGTGAAACAGACTTCATCGCTCCCGTTGATCCTCAGACTTCAACCTATTCGCTCGATGCAGATGCCGACGGTAACGTGGTTATTAAACTGGCTTCCGCAACTCTCTTCCCCTATATTGCCAATGACGAACAGTACAATGCTGGCGAATATCACATCGAAAGCCTTAGCAACAAGAAGATGGTTCTGATCATTGACAATGGCAATATTGCTTGGCACTTTATCTTGACGAGTGAAGAAGATGCGCCTGCTGCACCTGCTAAAGAGTGGGTAGCCGTTGACTCTCCCAACAACCTTGGTGCCGGCTTCAATACAGTTGGCTCGATGGAATTCTGGTGGGCTGACGGTGGCTGGAGCCAGTTGGGTAATCCCCAGTTCTCATATGCTAACGGTGTATACACCATTGTTGCTACAGAAAATGGCGGTGCTGAATGGCAGGCACAGAACTCTATTCACCACGTAACGACTAATATCGTGAAGGGCGGCTATTACGACATCCGCTTCAAGATCAATGCCAGCGAGGCCGTTGACCGCTTTACCTTCAAGGTCTGTGATGAAGGTAATGATGACAATACCCTAATTTACAAAGGTGACTTGAGTCTTGAGGCAGGTGATAACGTGATTGAACTGACAGACATCAAGAGTGATGGTGAGTTCACGGAGGCCAAACTTTTCATTGACCTCGGCGGTATCAAACCCGGCACGACCATCAATCTTAGTGAAATCATCATTCAGGAAGGCACAGAGCCAGCCTTTGATGAGGGCGACCCCAAAAACATTGCTTGGGCATCCACTGATTCTGCCGACAATCTGGGGGCAGCATTCAATACAGTTGGCTCGATGAACTTCTGGTGGGCCGATGGCGGCTGGAACCAACTCGGCAATCCCGAATTCTCTTATGCTGATGGTGTCTATACCATCATTGCCACAGAGAATGGAGGCGCAGAGTGGCAAGCCCAGTGCTCTATCCAGAATGTTGACATCAACATCGAGGAAGGCCAGACTTATGATATCAGTGTGAAGATTTCGACAAGTGCAGATTTGGAACGCTTTACAGTCAAACTCTGTGAACAGACAAACGACGACAATACACTGCTTTACAACGGTAAACTATCTGTAGAAAAGGGTGAGAACATTGTGCAGTTTGCTAACATCAAGAAAGAAAGCGGTTCGTTTACCACAGCCAAGTTCTTCGTTGATCTCGGTGGTATTCCCGTTGGCACAGAGGTTAAAATCAGTGATATCATTGTTCAGAAGCACAAACTGAAGTAAGAAAGAATTATTCAAAAGACCTTTACGGGGTCAATATCTCCCCGTAAGGTCTTTACAATAAAAAAGATAGGAATGAAACGAAAGATGAATCTCTTAGCAATCCTTTGGCCGTTGTTGTCACTGACAGCATGCGGTGGCAGCGACGATGACGGAGGCGGCACGACGCCACCTGCCCCTATCACGATTAGCGTTTCACCCGAAAGTATTAGTAGTCCTGCTACAGGAGGCAGTTACACCGTCAATGTGACCACTACGGGTGTAGAGTGGGGGGCTTATCCAGATGCTGAATGGATAAAGACCACCGTTACAGGCTCTAACACATCGAAGGGTAGCATTTTGGTAACAATCAGTGCAAACGCAGGAACCATACAGCGTACAGGTACTATTACCATACAGTCGGGTATGGCTCGCAAAACTATCAGCGTTCTGCAAGATGCGCCACTCCAAGTGTCTAAGACACAAGTCTATACATCTTCAAAAGGTGAGACGATAGATATAGAAGTGACTAGTACGTCAGATTGGATAGCAACTACCAGCGACTCATGGATAACAACTGCTAAGAATGGTTCAACCCTATCAATCACCACATCAGCTAATGATGTCCCAAAGGAGCGCTCTGGCAAAGTGATGGTAAAGACTGCTGTTGAAAGTAAGGAAATTACTGTCAATCAGGCATCGGCCGAAGACCGTGAGATTAATGCTCCTGACGGCTATCGTTTGGTATGGCACGATGAGTTCAGTGAGGGCACAACCCTGAACAGCGACTGGACTCATGAGGTTCAGAACGCTGGTTGGGTGAACCACGAACTGCAGAACTATCGTAACGGAACAGCCGATGGTAAGCGTGTGACAGAGCTTATAGATGGACGTTTGCACATTAACTGCTTCAAAGGGAGCGACGGCAAGATTTATTCTGGTCGTGTATACGCAAAAGTTAAGCAGGGCTGGACCTACGGTTATATCGAAGCCAGCATCAAACTGCCGAAGGGCAAGGGCACATGGCCTGCTTTCTGGATGATGCCTGTCAATTTCCGTTCTTGGCCTGCTGACGGTGAGATAGACATTATGGAGGAGGTGGGCTACCACCCCGACTACGTTTCATCAAGCCTTCATGCCAATGCTCATGTTCATTCGAATGGCACTCAGGTAACTCACGAGATGTATTGTAGGGGGGCTGAGGGAGAATTTCACAAGTATGCTATTGAGTGGACTCATGAGAACATCACGACTTATGTTGATGGGAAGCTACAGCTCAGCTATAATAATCGTGGCTTAGGTCGCGACGATTGGCCCTACGACGATCCGTTCTATGTTATCTTCAACCTCGCTTGGGGTGGTGACTGGGGTGGCGCCCAGGGTGTCGACGAGAGCGCCCTTCCCGCCACGATGGAAGTAGACTACATCCGGGTGTTCCAGAAGAAATAGTTGACAGTTTACAGATGATTACCAAAATGAACCATAAATTAGCGGTGAGAGTCGTCTCTTTCTACTTTCCGCTCCTGTCTTTTCTCTTCATGTTCGCTGCCTGCACAGCAGGTGGCGAACAGGAAGTCACAACGGGCTTCGTTACCATCGATGGCCACAACCTGATTAAGCCCAATGGAGAGAAGCTGCTGATACAAGGCACGAACCTCGGCAACTGGCTCAATCCCGAAGGCTACATGTTCGGTTTCGGACGCACCAACTCGGCTTGGATGATCGACCTGCTCTTCAAAGAGGCTGTAGGCCCTGATTTCACCGCAGAGTTCTGGCAGCAGTTCAAAGATAACTATATCACCCGTGCTGATATCGACTTCATTGCCTCGCAGGGGGCCAACACTATCCGTCTGCCCTTCAACTATAAACTCTTCACCGATGAGGACTATATGGGTCAGACAGGACAGAAGGACGGTCATGTGCGCATCGACTCCATCGTGAGCTGGTGCAAAGCGAATGGTCTGTATCTGATTCTCGATATGCACGATTGTCCTGGTGGACAGACGGGCGACAACATCGACGACAGTTATGGCTATCCTTGGTTGTTCGAGAGCGAAGAGAGTCAGCAACTATTCTGTGACATCTGGCGCGAGATAGCCAGTCGTTACAGTCAGGAGACGACGATTTTGGGCTACGAACTCATGAACGAACCCATCGCCCATTACTTCGCTAATAAGGATTCGCTCTACACCTTGTTGCAACCCCTTTATCAGCGTTGTGTGAAGGCAATCCGCGAGGTGGATCAGAACCATATCATCCTGCTTGGAGGTGCCCACTGGAATAGTTTCTTCTGGATGCTCGACGATGCCAGCTACGATGATAAACTGATGTACACCTGTCATCGTTACGGTGGTCCTGCTACTAAAGAAGCCATCACCCACTACATCAACTTCCGCGACTCCATTAATCGTCCGATGTACATGGGAGAATTCGGCCATAACACTATGGAGTGGCAGAGTGACTTCGTAAAAGTGTTGAAGGACAATAATATCGGCTATACCTTCTGGCCTTATAAGAAGGTAGACAACTCCTGCATGATGGGCATCACTCGACCAGAAGGTTGGGACAGTATTGTCGTGAAATATGCTGAAACTCCGCACTATACCTATCAGGAATGGCGTGAAACCCGTCCTGATCAGGCCAAGTTCCGAGAGTTGCTCATGCAGTTTGCCAAAAACTGCCGTTTTGAAAATTGCCAGCCTCAGACTGAGTATATCCAGAGTATGGGAATGAGATAGTGAACAATGTATAGTGATTAGTGAATAGTAAAGCGATTAGTTAGTAATATGAATCAGGTGAAAAATAATAATAAGCAATGGATTTTAAGAGTGATAGTGGCAGCGATACTATTCACTATTTATTCTTCCCTATTCACTGCTATGGCGCAGACGCCAACGTACCTTGATGAGAGTAAGCCCTTGGAGCAGCGCATCGACGATGCCCTCGCAAGAATGACCCTCGACGAGAAGATTGCTGTGATTCATGCGCAGTCGAAGTTCTCATCGCCTGGCGTGAAGCGTTTGGGCTTCCCCGATTTGTGGACAGATGATGGTCCTCATGGTGTGCGTCCAGATGTGCTCTGGGATGAATGGGAACAGGCTGGACAGACCAACGACTCGTGTGTGGCTTTTCCTGCCCTTACTTGTCTGGCAGCCACATGGAACCCTGACCTTGCGCGCCTCTATGGCGAGAGTCTGGGTGAAGAGGCCCTTTATCGCAACAAGAGTGTGATGCTGGGGCCTGGCGTGAACATCTTCCGCACCCCGCTCAATGGCCGTAACTTTGAATATATGGGCGAAGATCCTTATCTCGCCTCACGGATGGTGGTACCATACGTTCAGGGATTGCAGTCGAAGGGTGTCGCTGCCTGTGTGAAACACTATGCGCTGAACAACGATGAAGAATACCGTCATCAGGTAAATGTTATTGTCAGCGACCGCGCTCTGCATGAGATTTACCTGCCTGCCTTCAAGGCCGCTGTGCAGGAGGGCGGTGCCTGGGCCATCATGGGTGCCTACAACCTCTATAAAAACCAGCACAACTGCCACAATGATATTATGCTCAACAAGATTCTGAAGCAGGACTGGGGCTTCGATGGTGTGGTAATCAGCGACTGGGGAGGTTGCCACGATACCGATGAGGCTGTACGCAATGGACTCGACTTGGAGTTCGGTACGTGGACTGACGGTCTGACGATGGGTAAGACCAATGCCTACGATGCTTATTATCTGGCAGCGGCCTACAAACAGGCCATCCAACAAGGAAAATATACCACGAAGGAACTCGATGAGAAAGTGCGTCGTGTGCTGCGTCTGTTCTATCGCACCACGATGAAGCGCAACAAACCCGTTGGTTTCCTCTGTTCCGAGAGTCATTACGATGCAGCATTGAAGATTGCCCAAGAAGGTATTGTGTTGCTGAAGAATGATGTGGTGAAGGAGGGAAGGAGTAAGGAGGCTGCGCCATTGCTGCCCCTCAATCTCTCGAAGATGAAGAAGATCCTCATGGTTGGTGAGAATGCCATCAAAATGATGACCGTCGGTGGCGGTTCTTCCTCTCTCAAGGCCCAACACGAGATTCTCCCTCTCGATGGCCTAACATCTTCCCTCTCACATCTTACATCTTCCATTGAGTATGCGCGTGGATATGTTGGTGATACCATCCAAAGTTACAACGGTGTCACAGTAGGTCGTTCGCTCTACGAAGCCCGTTCTCAGGCAGAACTCACCGCTGAGGCTGTAGAAAAAGCACGCGAGGCTGATGTCGTCATCTTCATCGGAGGCCTCAACAAAAGCAACCATCAGGACTGCGAGGGGCATGACCGTCTGAGCTACGACCTGCCCTATGCTCAGAACGAGGTGATTGAGGCCATCTTGAAAGTCAATCCCCGTTTGGTCTATGTCAACATCTCTGGTAATGGTGCAGCCCTGCCTTGGCTCGCGAAAGTTCCAGCAATCGTACAGGCATGGTTTATTGGTTCAGAGGCAGGCAAGGCGATTGCCTCCGTCCTGACAGGTGAAGTCAATCCATCGGGCAAGCTCCCTTTCACTTGGTATGCTTCCCTTGACCAATGTGGCGCTCATGCCACAGGTTCTTATCCAGGCATTTGGCGTGCAGACCGCCAGATTATCGACGAGGAATATAAGGAAGGTCTCTTTGTGGGTTACCGCTGGATGGATCGCCTGAAGAAACAGAGTCCGTTGTTCCCCTTTGGCTATGGTCTGAGCTATACCACCTTCAAGATGGGCAAAGTTGTGGCCGATAAACAGGAACTGACATCCAACGGCAAGATCACCTTCACCATCCCCGTCACGAATACGGGCAGTGTGGCTGGTGCAGAGACCATCCAACTCTACGTCAGCGACCTGGAGGCTTCTGTTGAACGTCCTATTAAAGAACTCAAAGCCTTCCGTAAAGTCTTCCTTCAGCCAGGTGAGACGCAACAGATATCGCTCACGCTTGACAAGAGCGCCCTGAGTTTCTACAACGATCAGACTGGCCAGTGGACTGCTGAACCTGGCGAGTTCAAAGCTCTTATCGGAACATCATCAAAGAACATTATAAGTGATTATAAGTTTAGATTAAAGTAATTAGTTAGTTAGTAATTGTTTTTTCATCGGAAGACAGTACAATGAAGCCGGACTCTGTGAAGAATCCGGCTTTCTTATGTCTCATAATCAAAGGGCTATAATCAGAATATCTGGTTATAAGTAGGACTCGTATACCAGTCCAGACACTTTGTATGATCCTTCGCCCACTCACCAAAGGAACAGCCTTTGTTCATGTAAGCACCAAAGAGCGCGCCTTGCTTGCTGAATCCGATGTTCACGCCCTCCAAGGGATAACGGAATGAAGCGTATGGTATCATCAATGCCCAAGGTAGATTTTTACTCTTTGTCAGCGTATATTCGCGCGTTAATTGTGCCTCACGATCACGGAAACAGTGTACTTCCCAAATCATTGCGTAGAAGGGGCTCAAAATAAATGGGTCAAACATACTTGCAGTGAAATTATCTACGTTCTTTCCTTCTTTGAAATAAACATGATAGATTTCTGTACGTGTAGGAAGAATCACCATAGAACTACTCTCTCCCTTTGACACATTATACTTCTTCCGCTGGAATATCTGATTGACGACATCCAAATCTTCACCCATTGCCCAATGCGCATCCTCAAACAGATAAAGGACAGCTTCACCATTGCGACCTGCTTGCAGCAGACTGTTACTATCCCACATGGGTGACGCCATTTTTTCCAGAGGAACATTGTATTTATGACCACCCAAGTCGAAAGAACCGCCACCCTCGATGGTCACACTGTCGATATCCTCTGCCTGATAACCCACCAATCGCAAACCGGCCGCCAATTGTTTCGAACCACCTACAGCGGCCAGTTCCACTTCAATTTTCATGTGACGACTATTCACAATCTCACGTGAAAGACGCAACACCAGATCATTATAATCGTAATCACCTGGCTCTGGCATCTCTTCCTCGAAACAATACACCAGCTTCTGCTGCTCAAGTTGGGCCTTACGTGACTTTTGCTTGCTACCTGAAGCGACATGTTCGAAACTTATCACTTCACTCGATACTGGGAAACTCACGACCGTATACAATCCGTTGGCATCTACCAAGGCAGCATAGAGCCATGAATATCTTGTAGGCACCGTCGCCTTGAGTGTCACTTGACCACCATCTTCTATCGCACTCTGCGCCATGACTTCACTATTAAGCTCCGTCAACGGGTTGTCAGACAGAAGAAGAACGGTTTTTGCACCTACATTTACATCAGCCTTAACCACAAAGCTAAGGTCTTGTGTCAACTCCCAATTATGGTTGGCATCTACACTGTCTATAGGCGAAGCTTCATCAATAATTCTATTGTAATCATCTTCGTTGAACACATTTTTGCTGCAAGATGTCAGCAACAAGCCGCCAAGCATGCCAGCAGCCATGAAGATTTTCAAAGTGTACCGCATTTTTGTCATGACTCATTAGTTATTTTGCGCCAAAATTACAAAAATATCCGATAAAACGTGCATATTTTTCGCCTTTTTACAGAATTTAACGATTAAAGTGTTGGATTTTCCCGAAATTTATACTAATTTTGCGCCCAAGAATCGATTCAATAGAAAAATTAAGTTACGTAACAATTAAAAATCTTATGAAAATGAAGAAGTATTTGATAACCGCCGCATTGGCTGTTGCTATCAGTGGAGCTTTCGTCAGCTGTAGTGACGATGTCTCTTATGACTCGTTAATTGAACAGAAGGCCAAAACCTTCGAACAGACCTTCATCGAGGCCTACGGTACACCTGCGCCCAACCACACTTGGGGATTTAAGAAGAATAACATTACTAAGGGGGACGTCATTACGCGTACATCTCATCCGAACAACAATCAATGGGGTGATCCAAATTATTATGGGTACGTGGTTCCATCTACACCTTCAAGCATTGAAAGGGAATATGTGATGGAGTGGTTCTCTCATGTTAGACAAGGTCATGGTCAGACATTAGACGTTAACGACTATTTCGTACAACAAATTGGTTATGGTGAAGACTATGCTGGTGATTGGGGCAATTGTAAATATCAACCTAATGCTCAGTACTTGGAAAAATATGAAAATGGCGAACCATATTATCGTACAGAACACCCAACAGTACAATCCAAAAATCAGATGGACTGGATTGCTGCAAACCTGACTCCACAGACTGAAAATAGGAGTGATATTGGTTTGAATCTTTATGCACAACCAGGCGATAGTAATGGGGAAGGCTTTAATGATTTTGACCACATCTACAATTTTAACGCAGGAAGTGGTGAAATCATGCTTATGAAGGACAGTGAGACACAATATGGTTTCTCTTTCCATGATTCATACGGCACGGATGACAAGTTAATCACACAGAACTATTATATGGTTCATCTTGTAGCAGATTATAAAGGTGAGCATATTGATGGTTGGTATGTTGGATTTGATTACCAAACACTAAAGAAAGAAACATATAATGACGGTACTCATTATGTAGAATATAATTATCTCGAACTACAACCTGACGGAAGGTATAATGACCGTGTAGTAAAGATTGTTCCTGCTGGAGGCATACCCGATGAATTTGAAGAAACGGAAATTCGTGAATATGAACAGATTATTGAAGCAGGACGCGTCTTCTGTGAAGACTTGGGTGCTTCCACCCGCAGCGATATAGACTACAACGATGTAGTATTCGATGGTATTATCGTTCATGAATGGAAAACGATTGACGGAGTTAAGGTTTCTGAGGGATATTATGCCAAGGTCTGCCTGTTGGCTGCGGGAGGTACTATTCCTGTCACTGTAGGCGGCCACGAAATACATGGTGTACTTAGTGAAAACAAGGTGGGCACTAACATCATGATTAATACCATCAAAGAAGAAGATAGGGCACAAGTAAAGGGAGCTGGAGTATTTCAGCATGCTCCTGTCGTAATAGACAGAATCGATAACGTAACTTCACTCGATGATATTAGAATTGTCGCATCATATAATAATAAGATAGTGGAAATCACCAATAATGAAAATCTTATCCCATATAAGATCTGTGTACCCATTGGCACTCGTTGGGCAAAAGAACGCGTTGATATTGGCATCGCTTATAAGGATTTCTCAGAATATTGCAAAACAGGCCCTGAAGTTAAGTTCTGGGAAGAAGAAACCAAGATTAGCAGTGAAGACCTTTGGGATGATAGCGCTACCCCAAGCCCCTTCTTAAACTATAGGGAAGGTCAAATGATTAAAAATGAGGTTGTGACCATGAAGACCTTCTGGAAGAATAGTAGCAGCGATCAAACTCAAGCTAGTTGGAATACCTACTATCGTTTTGGTAGGAAAAACTTCGATAGTGGTAACGAGTGTATCGCCACTTTCTCAGAATCTGTATGGAATCAGATCAAGGGCGGAACGTTCTATCTGGTGCTTGAGGGGACAAATCCTCAGATCCGTGTAACCAACGGCCATTGGAGTTCTGACTGGCAAGCTGAGGACATTAGACCTGGCAATAGTCTTCTGACCCAAAACGTAGACGATGATGGAGTCTGGGACGGTACATGGACCCTCACAGTCAATCTGTCAGGTAGTGAGCTTGCTAATACACTTGACGAAAATAATGCCAATAAGCACCTCCTCTTTACTGGTGCTGGATACAGGCCTGTAAAACTCTACTATATAGAATAGAGGGGTTATATAACTGATAATTACGCAACTCAGTACATAAGATTTTTATATAGAGGGCATCTGTCAGCAGGTGCCCTCATTTTTTTCAGTACAGATAACGGTTTTCTTAAAAACACAACCTGAACTCTTTTTTGTCAGTTGCAGTTCAAATTTTTTCCTTACTTGACAGCAAAAAATACCTAAAACTGATTGCATTTTTATCTTAACAACCTTTAAAAATATTTTTTACCACGATTGATTTTCTAAGTAAGTAAAAATTATTTTTTAGTTATGTGTTTTTGGATTTTTAGTTAAGAGAATTTAATTTCCCAGTTAAGTGTTTTTTTCTTTCGTGTTATGGCTTGTTTCGATGGGTGTTAAGAATTTTTGCTTTTACGGTTAAGAGAAAAATCAAAAGTACAACCAAATCAAAACCAATGAAGTACATGAAGCACAATTTTCCAAGACTTCTCAGAACTTAACTTTTATCCCACTTTCATAGACGCTTTGACCCCTATCTTTCATAAAATAAGCCGATTTAACAATTATTAGCATACAAAATAACGACTATTCCATATATTTTATCTATCTTTGCATCGGAGTTCTAAAAAACAGGACAATAAAACGGAAATAATAACAATATCTATAACCAATTATTGATTTATGAAACAGTATTTGATGACAGGAATCGCAGCCATTGCAATGTGCGCTGCATTTACAAGTTGCTCTCATGACTTGGGTTTTGAGCAAATGAATCAAGAGGAAGCCATACAGAGCAAGTATGAAGCTGCCTTTATTAAGGCTTTCGGTCAGCCCGCACCTAATCAGGATTGGGGTTTCGGTTCAGCCTCTACTACTACACGTACAGCTTACACAAACTCAAATATGTGGGAATCAGATGGACTCGGTGTACCAGCCGCGATTACCACTCGTGAGTATGAGGTAGTTATGAATTATTTCAGAACTACTGCAAATCCTCGGTCTGAAACCGTAAATTTGCAGAACTATTTCATTCAGAACGTAGGCTATACAGATCACACATATCCTGGAGAAGGAGTCGAGTTGAAAGATAATAATGGTCATAACGTAACCATTACAAATCCGGGCAGGACTCAAATGGATTATATTTTTGTAGGCCCTGGAGCTAATGAAAATGGTGCTTTTACCTGGAATGAAGGTGATGATCACATCAATAACTTCAATGCAAATTCTGGAGAGATTCAGTATATGAAGTATTCTGGCTCTGAATGGTTTGGCTTCCATGATTCTTATGGTAATGGCTATTCTACAGAAGGACACGGTAATAATGGAAAATACTGTGCTGTAAATCGCAACTTCGTTATCCGCTATATTGATGTTGACGGCGTGGTAGGTTGCTATGTAGGCTTTAATTATGAGTCTGGAAAGACCTCTGAAGGCTGGCATCTTGAGCCCGATGCATACTTTGATGACCGAGTTATCAAGCTCGTTCCAGGCCAAGGCACTGTCACACCTCCCACACCTCCCACACCTCCTACACCTCCTACACCTCCTACAGGTTATCAGGGTCGTATCATGGCTGAGGACTTGAATGCTAATGAAAGTTCGGACTTTGACTTCAATGATGTCGTGTTTGATTGGAAGATTGAAGGAAGAGTTGCTACTATTCAGCTTCTTGCAGCTGGTGGTACACTGCCCCTCACAGTTGGAGGCGAAGAAGTTCACGACAAGTTCAAAGTATCCCGTAATACAATGGTGAACACTGGCGTCAAGACAGCCAATTTGCCCGAGCCCTATACCTATACTTTCCCCGAAGGTGTTGAAGCAAAGGCTATAAATATTCCTATCGTAGTAACGAAGGGTGGCGTGCCTGCTACACTTACAGCTGAAATGGGTATGGTTGCCAGCAAGATTAACGTTCCTACAACTACAAGTTGGGTAAAAGAATGGAAGGAAATCACAAAAGCATATCCCAATTTTGTAGGTTGGGTGGCAGATCCGGAAGCTGAGTGGACATCCAATTATAATTCCGCTTTCCTTTTTCAGTAAGTAATCATCAGATACTTAGATAACAATGAAGGGCGCCTGTGTGAGCAGGCGCTCTTTTTCGTGCAATAAGTGGCTCTTATGTTCGAATAACCAAGCCTTATTTACAAATAAGGGGCTCTTATTAAGAAATAACCAAGCCTTATTTCTATAATTCCGAACTTCCTGACTCCGAATTTCTGCTAAAACTTTGAAGATTCAAAAAATTTGTGTACCTTTGCCCACTGATATGGTACTGAATTGGATTTGGATTGCGTTTTTCATCATCGCCTTTGTGATTGCGCTGGTGAAATTGGTGTTTTTCGGAGACTTCGAGGTGTTTCCTGCAATGATGGACTCGACATTCTCCTCGTCGAAGACTGCCTTTGAGATTTCCTTAGGCCTGACAGGTGTGCTCGCCCTCTGGCTTGGCATCATGAAAATCGGTGAGAAGGGCGGTGTGGTGAATATTCTGGCCAAGATACTGAGTCCGCTGTTCACAAAACTGTTTCCTGACATTCCCAAAGGTCACCCCGTCACGGGCTCCATCTTTATGAACATCGCAGCCAATATGCTGGGTCTTGACAATGCAGCTACGCCCCTTGGTCTGAAGGCAATGGAGCAGATGCAGGAGCTGAACCCAAAGAAAGATACTGCCTCGAACCCGATGATCATGTTCCTTGTGCTGAACACCTCAGGACTGACGCTGATACCTATCTCTATTATGGTGTATCGCGCTCAGATGGGAGCTGCCCAGCCTACGGACATCTTCATCCCTATTCTGCTGGCCACATTCTTCTCGACCTTAGCAGGCGTCATCATCACAAGCCTATTTCAGAAGATCAATCTGCTAAACCGCACGATTTTGCTCTTCTTAGGGGGCGCTGCTCTCTTGGTGGCAGGCGTCATCTGGGGCTTCGGGCAATTAGACTCCGTGCTGATGAACAAGGTGAGCACCTCGACAGCCAATATTCTGCTGATGACGATTATCATCGCCTTTATCCTGGCTGGTATCCGAAAGAAAGTCAACGTCTACGATGCCTTCATCGAGGGCGCAAAAGACGGTTTTACGACAGCCGTCCGCATCATCCCCTATCTGGTAGCGATCCTCGTTGGAATCGGCGTTTTCCGTGCTTCAGGCGCGATGGATATGCTCATCGATGGCATCAAATGGAGTGTTGAAGCCTGTGGGGGTAACAGCGATTTCGTTGGCGCCCTGCCCACAGCCCTCATGAAACCACTGAGTGGCAGCGGTGCACGAGGCATGATGGTGGATGCGATGACCACATACGGCGCTGACTCGTTTATCGGACGTCTGAGTTGTATCTTCCAAGGTTCCACAGATACCACCTTCTATATCCTCGCCGTTTACTTTGGCAGCGTGGGCATCGTGAAGACCCGTCATGCTGTGACCTGCGGACTCCTGGCAGATCTGGCTGGCATCATCGCAGCCATCGCAATCGCATACATGTTCTTTGGATAATCAGATATGGGCAAACTTCAGACAATAGCAAAAGATACGGCCATTTATGGTCTTTCGAGTATCATCGGCAGGTTTTTAAACTACCTGCTTGTGCCACTCTATACTGCCCAGCTCTCAGCAGCTTCGGGTGGCTATGGTGTCATTACCAATATGTACGCCTACGTGGCTCTGATCCTGGTGATTCTCACCTTTGGTATGGAGACCACCTATTTCCGCTTCACCAACAAGACGCATACAGACTCGCAAGTGGTCTATTCCACCACTTTGATCAGTGTCGGTACAGTCTGTGCAGTCTTTGCAGCATTGGTTATTCTTTTCATTAAACCCATCAGCACTCTGATGGGCTATGGCGATCATCCAGAGTGGGTATGGGTGATGGCTCTGACGGTAGCCATCGACTCCTTCCTCTGCATCCCCTTCGCCCATCTGCGACAGCAGAAGAAAGCCATCAAGTTTGCTGCGCTGAAACTGCTGAACATCGTGGTGAGCATCCTGCTCAACCTCATCTACTTTGCCTGGATGGACGGCGAGGACGTAGGCTACGCTTTCTATATCAACCTCTTCTGCACGGGGATGCTGGCCGTATGCCTCTTTACGGAGTATACGGGCTTCCGCTGGAAAATGGACACCAAGCTGCTGCGCACCATGCTCAGCTATTCATGGCCCATCCTCGTGCTGGGCATCGCAGGCATCCTGAACCAGACGGCTGACAAGATGCTCTTCCCTTATATCTACGAGGGCAGTCATGAGGAAATGCTGGAACAGCTCGGTATCTACGGAGCCTGCTCGAAGATTGCGATGATTATGGCGATGATCACTCAGGCCTTCCGCTTTGCCTACGAGCCGATTGTGTTCTCAGGGGTGAAGGAAAAAGGTCAGCACGAGATGTACGAACAAGCCATGAAGTACTTCATCATCTTCACGTTGCTGGCATTCCTCCTGGTGGTAGGATATATCGACATCCTGAAATACATCATCCGCAACTCCGACTATTGGGTAGGCCTGAAGGTGGTGCCTATCGTGATGGTCGCAGAGATTATGATGGGTATCTATTTCAACCTGTCGTTCTGGTATAAGATTACCGACAAGACCATCTGGGGGGCATGGTTCTCTGGCATCGGATGCGTCGTGCTATTGGCAGTAAACTATATCTTCGTGCCTAAATACGGCTATATGGCCTGTGCCTGGGGAGGTGTGGCCGGCTACGGTGTGGCGATGGCGACATCTTATTTCGTAGGGCAGAAGTACTATCCCCTCAATTATCCGCTGAAGGATATTGCTCTCTATACCATTTTTGCAGCTATCGCCTTCACAGTGATGACACTGCTCCACGAGAAACTGTCGATGTGGCTGTCCATCGCCATCAATACGCTGCTAATCCTATGCTTTATAGGTATGATCATCAAGAGAGATCTCCCCTTGTCAAAATTGCCCATTATCGGAAAGTATTTCAAATAATAATATCGTATGAAAAGAATCCTAGTATCTCTAGTCAGTCTTGTCAGCCTAGTTAATCTAGCCCATGCCGATGAAGGCATGTGGACGCTGTACAATCTGCCGAATGCCGTCTACGAGACGATGAAATTGGAAAATTACGAACTGCCATACGGTGCGCTCTATGAAGGCGAACAGGCCGTCAAGAACTGCGTGGTCAATTTCGGTGGTTACTGCTCAGGCGTGGTTGTCTCTCCCGATGGTCTGGTGTTTACCAATCACCACTGTGGCTTTGAAGCCATCCGCAGTCACTCCACTGTGGAGCACGACTATATGCTCAATGGTTTCGTATCCAACTCCTACGAGGAAGAGTTGCCTAACAAGGACCTCTTCGTTAGTTTCATGATCGAACAGAAGGACATCACCGCTCTGCTCGTAGACTCCCTCGGTTACGAAAAGCGCGCTGAGAAAGGCTCTGGCGAATTCCTCGTCGACTCGTTGGAACGCGTCTTCCAGAAGCAGATCAGTGCCAAGGATTCCACCCTGCGCGTGGAACTGAAGCCTTTCTACGAGGGCAACAGATTCTATCTGACCACCTATCGCGACTATAATGATGTCCGTCTGGTGTTTGCCCTGCCCAAGTCTATGGGTAAGTTTGGTGGTGAGACAGACAACTGGATGTGGCCACGCCAGACCTGTGACTTCTCTGTCTTCCGCATCTATGTCGACCCCAAGACGGGTGGTCCTGCTAAGTATTCGAAAGACAATGTACCCATGCATCCGAAGAAGTGGGCACAGGTATCGCTGCAAGGCTATCAACCAGGTTCGTTCTCAATGACGCTTGGCTATCCAGGCAGCACCAGCCGCTATCTGTCGAGCTATGGTATCCTGGAGCGTCGCGACGCCCAGAACAAGCCTCGCTACCAGACCCGTGAAATCAAGCAGGACATCATGATCCGTCACATGCGGGCTGATGAGGCCGTACGCATCAAGTACGACTCGAAGTATGCCCAGAGTTCCAACTACTGGAAGAACTCCATCGGTATGAACAAATGTATCGATTCCATCGGTCTGATTCAGCAGAAAGCAGCCTACGAGGCCAATATCCGTCAATGGCAGGACTCCACAGGTTTCCTGAAAGATAAGCTCGATTTCAACAAGCTTGAGACCTTCTATAAGAAACGCTTCAATGCCGTTCGTGCGATGATGTATTTCAACGAGACCTTCGGACGCAATGACGAGATGACCAACCGTGCACTAAGAGTGACGCGTGGCATACAGGTAAAGGGCGACAAGGACAAACCCAAGAAGCAATATATCGACTTCAAGGACAACAGTGACACCTGGGACCTGAACCTCGATCGTGAGGTGCTGGCTGCGCTGATGAAGTACTATCGTGAGCAGGTGGAAGAAAAATACCAGCCTGACTTCTATCAGATTGTTGACAGTAAGTTCGGTGGCGACTACCAGCAATATGTGGACTATCTCTTCAAGAAGTCACAACTGATGAAGAACAACAAGAAGATCTATGTGAACAAGAAGAACTATCACAAGGATCCGGGTGTGTCGTATGGTGAGAGCCTGATCTCCGCCTTGGCAGAGATCCGTGCAGACCTGTTGGAAACCTACGACAGCATCGAAAATCAGGAGCGTTATCTCTGTGCTGCCAAACTGCGCATGGAGGAGGACATGCCTAATTACAGTGATGCCAACTTCACCATGCGCATGAGCTATGGTCAGGTGGGCGAATATCTGTTGGCAGGACAGCCTTCAGGCTACTACACAGAGGCCAGCAGCATCGTCAAGAAGATGGAACAGGGCGAAAAGGGCGTCGTGGATTACGAAGCTGAGCCCATCATGAAGCAGCTGCTTTCTGTGAAGGACTTCGGAAAATATACCGACAAGAGCACAGGGAAGCTACATCTCTGCTTCCTGTCGAACAATGATATTACGGGTGGTAACAGCGGCTCGCCCATGTTCAATGGCAAGGGCGAACTCATCGGTCTCGCCTTCGATGGTAACTGGGATAGTCTGAGTTCAGACATTTTCTTCGACTCTCAGCTCGCCCGTTGTATTGGCGTTGACATCCGCTATGTGCTCTATATGATGGAGAAATGGGGCAAGGCCAATAGACTGATTAAGGAAATCGGGGCCAAGTAAGAAACCTACACAGACTGAATCAAACGGCTGATTTCTTCGATGGAATCGGCCGTTTTTATGTATTGTTGCCAGTCGCCACGGATCATGCCTTTATGCTGCAGGTCGTTGAGCAGGACAATAAGCGAATCCCAGAAGCCCTTCATATTATAGAGGATAACCATCTTATGATGATAGCCAATGGTAGCTGATGAGGCAACGGTGAAAATCTCATCGATGGTACCGATGCCGCCAGGCAGAGCAATAAACACATCGCTCTGGTCCATCATCAATTGTTTTCTGTCGCTGAGGTTATCGCATGGAATATCCACATCGACATAGTCACTGATACGTCCGGATTTCTCCACAATCATGGGTACAATACCGATGGTATGACCACCAGCTTCCTTCGTAGACTTTGCAATACACTCCATCAGTCCCTGATTTACACCACCATACACAATAGTATGGCCATTCTCTGCTGCCCATCTTC
>Ga0247610_10001932_pt1 | contig 24777 bp, 15 predicted proteins | sample 174DNAGHGhighgp2_FD_193483 | JGI IMG/M metagenome (GOLD analysis project Ga0247610, IMG submission 193483) | Sheep rumen microbial communities from Palmerston North, Manawatu-Wanganui, New Zealand - 1742 DNA GHGhigh gp2 | ecosystem: Host-associated > Mammals > Digestive system > Stomach > Rumen...
ATTTATTCTATAGAAGTAATAAAAGATAATGAAACTATAAAAGATATAGAATGTGAAAGATTTAATGATATAGATAATAGAGACTATATTTATATACCTTATAATAAATCTAAAGAATACATGATCTTTATGGATCAAATTCCTTATTATAAGACATATAAATATAGTTTTAGTGTAGGTGGATCTTATAATAGAATCTACAATGCTTTAAGAAGCTGTATGATTTATGATTTGGCTTTACATGATGATATTTTAGATGTAAATAATGAAGTTACTAATATAAATTTTAGATATAAAGTTGAGAAAAATAAAGAATATAATATGGAAATTATTTATAGAACTCCTAGAAATGGACAAAAATATTTTTATCCTAGAATTGGTGATTTAATAAGTGATATAGAAATAGAAGATAATCATTATTTAGATATAAATAATAATTCTTTATTATTTAGAATATATACAAAAGATTTAATTGGAAACTATTTAGAAGGAGATTCTGAAAAGTCTATTCTTAGTAAATATAATATAGAATATTGTAGATGTACTAAATTTAATAATACATATGCTAAAAAGACTATATCAGGAAATGTTTTAGACTTATGTCCATTAAGAGAAATATTTAATATCGATTTAAATAAATTTTATAAGACAGAAGAAATAGTCAGATCAGAAGAAATTATTGATTCTGATGAGGATTTAAATGAATTAGAGTTTAATCTTTCTCTAAGTAATGATTCTGCTAAAATAAAGATTATAAGCGATATTGCTTATATTAAGGTTGATGATAATCCTCCAGTATTAGTAGAAAGAGAATTAGAGTTAACTATAAATGACAATCCTATTAATGATATTAATATTAGGGTGATTTCAAATGGTCCTATAGAAATTATTGTTAATGATGAAAACATAGATAGTTATTATTATAATAATTATAACGAGCCAGAAGGAAATGCTTCTAAATTTATAAAGGAAGAAAGTGAAGAAAAAGAATGGAATATTCCTTTAGAAAGTGAAGAAGATGTATTTCCTTTTGTATTTGTTATAGATAATTTTGGAAGACAAATACCTTTCTTTAGAAATAATGAATATACTGAAGATACTGCCTTTGATGGAATATTTGCTTTAGGTAGAGTTGATAATGGTAACTTAATTTTAGAATTTTATAAAAAGTATAGATTTGAATTGGAAAAAATATATATGAATGGAAGAGCTTTAATAATGTTTTAACAAAATATTAACTTTTCGGAGAAAAAAAGTAATGGCTGAAATAAAAAATCCTGGTCTCCGTCTCTCGAATGTTGCTCGTCCAGTTTATCCAAAAGATAACTACCCAATCGCGGTGGCTAATGAACTCCAAGGTGGTTTCCATATAGTAAGAAAGAAAGAGGAAGCCGAAAAGGATGTTCAAAGGCTAATGATTGGAATGGAAATCTTCTGCTTAGAAGACGGAAAGAAATATAGACTAGTTGATGCTACCATAACTTGTAATAAGAATAGAATTAACTGTCCTTTCAACAATAATAAGAATTGCCTTTATAATAATCCCAAGTGCAGAGTCTCTAAAATAACAAATTTACAGTGGAGAGTCATAGATGAGGGAGATGCAAGTCAAATTATTAGATGGCAAGATATTTTGTATCCGACCATTCCAGTGCCAATTAGACTTATTTCTGAAGAAAAATATTTAAGTAACTTTTATACCAGAAATATAAGTCTTTTCCATAATGTTTTTGAAGCTCCTATAAATCTTTTAGCCGATGATGGAAAGATCGATAAAAGACTTTTAAGAGACAATGAACCTATTGGAAACAATGTTGATAGCGGAAGTGTAGAATTTTATAATCCAAATATTATCATAGATCATAGTTTTTATCCTAGAGGAAAATGGTATGGAAGAGAAGGAGGAGTTCCTTACGAATTAGATACTATTGAAACACTTCATATAGATGATTTAGTACAACAAGTTAATGTGAGTCTTCTTACAAATCTTAAATATATTACTCATGGTTCTACTTCTAGATTAAATTATCTTAGAATTGCAAATTCTAGTATTACAGAATTAGATTTTAGATATGCTCCTTTTAAGAAAACACTTGAGACACTTATTGTTAATGATAATCCTTTTCTAGAAAAAATTATTATAAATGATGTTGATAGCTTAGATCCAAAGCATAGAATTCCTTTAAAGGTATTTTCTTGCAGAAATTGCCCTAATCTTAAAGAAATTTGTATAAATGGATCTCAAATAACTTCATTAGACTTATCTACTTTAAGGAGTCTTAAATCTTTTTCAGCTAAAAATTCTCAGTTAATTTCACTTTTAGTTCAGACTGATTTTGGAGAAGATCTAGAAGATTCTTCATTAATTGCTGGAAGAGGAATAAGACTTTTAGGTGGTAATAGAAATTTATTAGGAGAAGGAACTTCTCGTAATGAATATGGAGAAATAATAAATGAAGGTCTCATTCATTACTATATAGGAAACTGTGGAATGAATGAAAAATCTTTTGAAATGATGTTCCATTCTGCTTATAATGCTAAAGAAGATTATATAATAGTATTCCATATAGGAGATGATAAATATGCTAGAAATTGTGATTATACAATAGCTACAGAAAAAGGTCACATGGTCATCTATAATTAAAGGAACAAGTATGGCTTATTTTTATTTTGCAAGAAGAAATGATGTTTCTGGTGGATGGACGAATGTATTAGGCGAAAAATTTGATTTAGAAGAAGTTGATGAAAATTTAGTAAGAGCAAATAAAAAGTATGTCAAAAAGACTTATAAGAATATTGAAGAATTTGCAAAATACTGTAATCTTAAAAGAGTTAAGTAAAATTTAGTTATGATTTGAGAGGTTCTATCTTTATTGGTAGAACCTCTTAAATTAACTAAAAATTAGAAAGAAGAAAGAAATACATGTTTTTTAGTAATAAAATTCCTAAGAATATTTTTATGGCTTGGGAAGGTGAAGCCCCAAAATGGGTTAGAAACACATTTAAACTTTTTTCAGAAATGAATAAAGATTTTAATTGTGTTTTGATTGACAATTTAGACATTCCAAAAGATTCTCCATTTTATGATTATTCTAAAGGGTATGATGAATACAAGTTTTTTAAAGCTGATTTGTATCGTTATCATACATTGAATAAATATGGCGGAATATGGATTGACTGTGATACTTTTCCTTTTAAGCCTATTGATAAATTTTTACTTAGAAAAAAGAATTTTATAGTAAAAACTAGACCTAGAGGAACTAATATTGTAGAAGAGTATATGTTAGATAATTACTTCATGGGATGTGAAAAAGATAGTACATTTATAAAAGAAATATTAAAAAGAATAGAAAGAAAGATTTATTTACTAAAGAAATTTGAATCTCCATATGATGTATCAATGTTTAAACTTTTTAAACAGGAAGAAATAAGAAAATATGTAGAACCTTTAGATACTAGTTATACTGAAGAGGCTTCTTATGATGAATGCCGTAATTTCTTTGAATGGAGAAATATAGATACTATCGAACCTTTTAATGAAGAATCTTATTTGAAACACTTTAGAAATAATCAATATAAGAATTATTTAAAAAGAAGACAATAGGAATATCAAATTCCTATTGTCTTTTTTGTTTTCTTTGAACAACCCATTAAGTTTTTATAAAGGTTTTAACAATGTCTGAAAAATCTATGAATGATTCAATAGAAAAAAGGGCTATTGGAGAACATGTTTCATCTACAATTAACACAGTTTATGAAAGCGACTCTTATCCAACTTTTATAGCGAATAAGGGTCGTGGTGGTATTCATGTTGTAGCAACCATATCAGACCTTTATACTTATGATGATATAGATAAAAGTTTTGTCGCTAAGATAAATGATAATGATCTTACCCCTTCTAGATTAACTTTGGGTACATTTGTCATCTGTCTTGAAAATAGGACTTTATATTTAGTAAGTAAGTATGATGAATCTGAACGTAAGCAAACTACTATAGTTTGCAATAAAGATAAAATAAGTTGTCCTTATAATCCCTTTTCTTGTGCACAAAACTGCAAAGGATGTGTATATAATGGAATTATACACCCTAAGTATATTCCTCTTTTAACTTTTAATAATGGAATTGTAGAATTTACTCATTTCTATAATTTAGTTTATGATAATAACCTTAAAAGAGTGGTTTCTAATGCTGAAGAAGAAAATATAACTAATGATAATGTAGTAGCTACTATTGGAGAGATAAAGAAATTAATAAGTATGCATTCTCATAACGGAACTTCTGCATCTAGAGTAAGTTTCTATGACCTTAATTTTGATTCTGAAGGTATTGAAAGAGACGAGAATGGTAACTTTATTAATTCTAAAGGTGAAATAGTCAATCCAACTATTCCAGCTTCTATAAACTTTCTTAAATTTGCTGGTCATTCTATAAATGATTTCTCTTTAGAAGGACATACTCATACAGAATATGTAACTAATGTTAGCTTTGAGACTTTCAAAGGTGAAAATAATGGAAAATTTCAATATATTAGAGAATATCTTGGAAGACATGATGAATTCTTAAGAGATTTACAAACAACTCTTTCCAGAGCTTACAATCTTTTAGGAATTGAATGTAATGTAAGCAATCAATTAAAGGTTAATGCTAATTCTACAGAAGAAGAATTAGCACTTATGAATCATGAAGATAGATTAGTAGCTCTTGCAAATGAAGATAGAAGAATAAATGCTAAAATTAATAATCTTCTTGTAAATATTAATGAAGTTAATGAAAATATAAATGATACTAATGTTAGTATTAAAAGTATTATTGATTCATTTAATGAACTTAGAGATAGAGAAAGAAAATTAAGATTATTAGTTGGAATGGGAAGTTCCAAAAATGAGAATGTAAATATTAATGCTAATGATGAATTTCTTTCAGATATAAATCATGAAGATAGATTAGCTGCTCTTGAAGCGAAATTTAATTTAGTATTTAAGACTTTAGGACCGTGGATCGGTCAATTAAGATTTGCTGCCATTAGATGGCTTAGTCCAATTAATGAAAGAGACGATAATTTTGATGGATGGGTATATCCTGATGGAAGACTTTTATCTTCTAAGGAATTTCCTAAAGCATATGCTGTATTTGGTGAATATTATAAGAGAGTAGGAGATCCTGCTGGATCATTTAGAATTCCTAATCTTCATGAGTTTATGAAATTAAATAATGGATATTATATGACTAATGCTTGTAGATATGTTAACTTCTATACTCCTGTACAAAAGCACACTCATACTTTCTATGGTGATAAGAAAGCTCCTAGAGTTAAAGCTATTAAATTCTTAGGAGAAAAGTTTACTATTCCTTCTCATACACATACTTTAACAGGAACTTTAGATATAAACTTTGGAGAACATACTCACAACATAAACTTTAATAATAATGCTAATCATATTCATAAGATTACAATGGCTGGTTGTTCTACCTACTCACAAACTGTTGTAACTGAAAATAGAGATATTAATATAAATGGTGAAACAATAACAACAAAGATTCCATATTTACATAATGGTACTAAAGCTTCTAGAAAGGGTTATATTCAATGTACTACTGGTGGAGTTGAAAATACTGGAAATACTAATGTAAGTGCAACTACATCGCCATTTACTTTAAGCAAAACTATAGATCTTGCAGAATCAAATATAACTATTGCAGACTCAACAAAAGCTGAAGTAACTCCGCAAGGTAATATTGAAGTAGTAATGGAAGATTATACAAGTAGTGGTCAAATTTCTATTACAGGATCAAATTTAGAGTCTTATCCTAATCATGATATTATTCCTGTGTTTATTTACATAGGACTTAAAGAAGATGATGATAATGAATTCCTTAGACCTGAAGAAATGGATTATTATTCAATAGTGTTCCATATTAATTATTCTGGAAGAAATGATATTGAAACTCAAAATGGAATTCCTTATAATATTAGATCAAAACTTAGACCTAATACATTTACTAGAAATGGATATAGTTTTGTAGGTTGGTCAACTAAACCTGAAGGTACTCAAGAATATGATGACGAAGGTAATGCTACAGGAAGAATTATTGCAGATTATTCAAATGGTCAGACAGTTTATAATCTTTCAAATGCGCATAATGATAATATTCCTGCTGAAGAAAGAGACGATGGAGTTATTCATCTTTATGCTATTTGGTCTAAAGATATTTATACTATTCAATTTATGTCTAATGGTGGATCTGGAACAATGTCTAATCAAGAAATGACATATGGATCTAATGAGCCTTTAAGTAAGAATTTATTTACAAGAGAAAATTATACATTCTTATATTGGACTGAAACTTCCATTAATACAGGAAGTGGATTTACAGATGAATCTACAGAAGCTTCAACTTTAACTAAAAACTTTAATTCTACTGTAAAACTTTACGCTCAATGGTCTAGAGTTAATTATTATTATATTGAATATGATGGAAATGAATCTACATCAGGTTCTATGACTAGACAAAAAGTACTTAGTAATACTAGAGTGAATCTATTAGAAAATACTTTTGAAAGAGCAAATTATAAATTTATTGGATGGAATACTGAAAGAGACGGAAGCGGTACAAGCTATGAAGATTGTGCTGAAGTAGAAAATCTTTCAGAAGAATTTGAATCTTCATTTAAACTTTATGCACAATGGCAGAAAGAAACTTTTGTTATTAGGTATCATTCAAATTATTCTGAAATAGATACTTTTGTAGATGTTACTGTTAATAAAGGCGATTCAGTATTAATACCTAGTGCTGAAGATCTAAATATTGTAAATCCAGACAGTAGTAAGAAATTTAAAGCTTGGATGAATAATAGAATTAATGTTTCTTATAAGCCTGGAAGTTATAATGTAAACTTTGGACCTAATAATGGAATTGTAGATTTGTATGCTTATTGGGTTAATTCATTTAATATTACTTTTGATGCTAATGGTGGAGAAGGTTCTATGGAGTCAATGTCTATTGAAGAGAATGTTTCTAATAATTTAACACCTTGCTCATTCACTAGAGAATTTTATGAATTCTTAGGATGGTCAACAGATCCTGATGCTTCAATTCCAGATTATCAGGATAAAGCCTCTATTACATTGAATTCAAATATTACTTTATATGCTATTTGGAAGAGAAAAACTGCTACAATTATATTCAAAGCTGATTATACTACTGGAGAAACGCCAGATCAAACAGTCTTACAAAATATTCCAAGTACATTAAATAAGAATTCATATGTCAGAGACGGTTATATATTTAAGGGATGGACAACTGATGTTAATGGAACGACTGTTGAATATGAAGATGAAGATTTATATACAGCAACTCAAGATAAGGTTGTTCTTTATGCCATATTTGAAGAAGATCTTATTAAGTCAGTTAATGTAAGAGATATGAATACTAGTGGTACAGTCATTAAGTATGCTAAGAGAAAGACAACTACTGGTGGAGTAATCAACCAAGGTACTGATTACTTTGGTTATGGTTATATGTATTCAGACACTTCAAGTCACTGTATTACATATAATAAACCTACTGTAATAAATAGTCTAAATGATAATATCTGGTTTGTAAATTCAAATCTTGTAAATGCTTCAAATAATAAAATAACCAATCTTTGTGGATGTGGTGGAGGAATTATAGATACTTTAACAAATACCAATCCTAATATACTTGTAACTAGAATTATAATAAATCCATTTATCTTCTGTAGAAATAAAACTAGCTGGAGTACTGATAATAATTGGCAGTGGATAGATAGAGGTGTTATAGATGGAGTAGTTCCTAGAAATACAGGTTTCTATGTTTATGGAAGAGGTCAATTCTTCTTTATTACTATGACTGTAAATGAAAAAGGAACTCTTAAAACCTTTACTATTAGAAGAACTGCTACATTAAATAATTTGGTAGATATACCTAATCTCTCTTGGAAAAAGTTTAGTGTAAGCTATTCTAGCGAAAGTTCACTCCCACAAAGTTTAATTAATATTAATAATTCTCTTAATAGTAATCACTTAACATTTGATTTTGCAGATCAGTTAATAGGTCTTAAGACTGGAACATATACAACAAAGATTGAATTTAGATGTTCTGCTACTACTAGTGGTACTAAGTATTCAATGCCTATACATGGTTCTAAATTCTATATGAACTAGGAGATATAAAATGGCTGATAATGATAATTTAAATGAAGAAGCGGGTCAAACTAATCGTAATACAGGAGCTTTAACTACTAATGTTATTAAGCCAGTTTTTAAAGATGATAAGTATCCTGTAGCTGATATAAATTACTTAAAAGGTGGTTTACATGTAGCTGCATTTGAGGATGACTTATTTGTTCTTACAGATGATAATAAGCTTCTCTCTACTTCCAGATTAAAGATAGGAATGGAAGTTTATTGTATAGATACAGGAAGAAAATTCCGCTTAATAGGTGGAACTTATTCTTGTAATAGAGAAGAATGTGGATGTACTTTAACTCAAGGAATTTGTAATGAAGAATTTACAGGATGTAAAGGTTTATCAATAACAAATCCTGAATGGAAAGAAGTTTTTGAGTTATTCTATTTAGCTAATACTAGTAATAAGAAAACTAAGACTCTTTATGAAGTAGAATCTTCTGATAAAGGTGATATTGTAGTTAATAAGAGATTTGTAGAACAATTTGTATTTAATCATAAACATGATGGAATACAAGCTAGAAAGATTAGCTTCTTTGAGTTAAATGATATTAATATGATTAATGCATTTACATTGAATGGAAAGAAATCAAGTTATTTTGCTCCATTTGATCATGCTCATTCGCAATATGCATTAGTTGGTCATACTCATCCTGATTGGTTAGATATAGAATATGTAAAAAATTGGGCTATGGAAACATTTGCCTATAAAAATAATGGAGTATTAAATATAGATTGGATTAATGAAATAGATGAAATTAATAGTAAGATTTTATCCATTCAAGCTTCTGTTACTAATATAAGAGAAAATTCTTTAAAACTTATGCCTGATAATGTTGAGAGGTCTTATGCTATTGATAGGACTATAACTAAAACAGGTATATCTGAATATGCTGCTAGAGCAGACCATGCCCATGATTATTTATCTAGAGAAAAGGGTATATCTATTCTTAATATAATTAATGAACACCTTGAGAATCATATAAGTATTAATAAAGATGAATTAATTGGTTTAGCATATCCTTCTTTAATAAGTCATTATAGAGATTACTTTGAAGATACTGTTGAAGAAGGAGATTATGAAAAAGCTGCTAGACATGGACATACCCATTCAAAGTTAGCATGGATAGAAAAAATAATATTTGGTGAAGAGAATGATGAAGAATTCAAATTCTGGGCTAATTTAGTTGGAGAAAATGGAGAAGTAAATGGTAAGAAGATTTATTCTCTCTATGCTTTGACTCAAATGTTTGGAGAAGTCTCAGAAGAGAATATTAATGCTCATGCTTCTAATCCAGATCTTCATTTTGATTTAAATATTACTGATTTAAATGCAGGAAAAATTACTAAAAATTATTTAATTGAAATTATAAAGAATATAAGTAATGTTAGTTTGGTTGAATCTGGCGGAGATAATGGAAGTTCTAATTATGCCGCTAGAAGTGATCATAAACACGATTCAAAATATCTTGATATATCATATAAGACTAGAATTGAAACACTTGAAAGTAATGTAAGTAATTTAGGAGGTGGTGGCGGTGGAAGTACTTTAGCAACTCCATCAGTCATTGTAAGTTATGATTCTCCATCATTACTTTATAATTATTATATATCTAGAAAATTAAAAGATAGTGTTATAACTGGAATATCTCCATTAGCTGCAAGAGCTGACCATTATCATAAGAAACTTGATTATATAGAACTTATTTTAATGGGAGAAGGAGACGGAACATTTACTGTTAAAGAAGAATTAACTAATAATGAAGAAGAATTTTATTCATTAAGAAAGATTAAATCTCTTATTGAAAGTTATGAAAGTATTTTTGTATTATCTGGTGTTTCAGAAATTGAATATGAAACAAATGAAGATTTAGATGCAATAAATCATGAAAAAAGAATTAAGCAGCTCGAAGCAAAAGTTCAAGCATTGGAAGAATTTGCAAGTAGAGTAGTAGAAGCACTTAATAGTCTTAATGTACAGATAAATAATAACTAAAAAACAACAGTAGAAATCTTTTTGTTATACATACAATTAGATTTCTACTGTTTTTTATACGAAACAACTATGAAAATAAATAGAACACTTCAGGCTACTGTACATACAAGTTTTCTTCTATCACAAAGTTGTAAACTTGTTTTAGAATATGTACTTAGTATCTTTCCACCAGATTTCTTTAAAAGAACTTATGTTTCTACACAAGATAGAAATATAGAAACTATTAAAAGGTTATTAAATGGTATAGATGCAACTGAAGGAGAGTTTGCTAAAGCAGTGCCAGCTATTGCTATTCATCCTAATTTTACTTTGGATGGAACAGTAAGAGAAAATCCTAAATTTAACGATTGGTTTGATATAGGAATGAATCCTGGACTAAATACAGTATATTCTCCTGCTTTTACAGTTCCTATATATGAAGATTATTCTGGTGGCAGATTTATAAGATCATTACCTAAAGAAATTAAGTTGACATTTACTATATTTATAAGAGCTGAAACAGTTATGCAATCATGGGATATAATGAATTATATTAAAAATAGATTTATTTTTGATCAATTTAGATTTTTAAACAATATACATTTTATGGGACAGATTCCTAATGTTATCATGCATAATTTATCTATATCTTATGGATTAGATTTTAATAAAAAAGAAGATAGAGCTGAATTAAATAGAAAATTTATGTTATGGTCTTTAGGAAGGTCTGGAAGAGAAGTTCAAGATTATTCTAAAGGTCATTCTATATATGCTATTGATTATTTAGCTAATCCTTTAATTAAATTTCAATTACCTTCAGACAATAAAAATAAAAAGAATAATGTAGTATCTGATGTAGAAGTTCAATTTGAAGGAGAATTTCAAGTAAAGCATTTTACTAATTTTAACTTAGAAATATTTGATGTAAATGATGATGTAGGATTTGTAGAGAAATCTGAAGAAGGTTCCATTTCAGCTCAAATATCTTTTGAAAAGAAACTTATTCCTTTACCTAACTTCTTAAATGAAGGTGAATGGCAAGTTTGTTTTAAGAAAGGTTTTGAGACAGAACCTAGAGTATTTGATGGAAATAAAGAAGTAGTAGAAGAAGCTAAAGAATATTTAAATCCACAATTTAATTTTTCCACTGCAAACTATATACAAAAAGGAAATTATGAGCTTCCTTTTGGCTGGAAAATAAATTCTAAAGGTTCTATATTATTGGAAACCTCTAAAGAAACTGATTCTGATGATAAGAATTGTCTTAAAGTTTCTCATGAGTTAGGACAATATGAATTAGCTACAATTCAACCCATTGATGTAGTTCCAGAAAGTTCTTATAAGATGCTTATTACATATACTGCTGATATTAGGAATTTTAATTATGTAGTAGGAATTCATCCTATTGGTCCAAATGTAACTAGAATTCCTTTCAGAAAAAGATTTCATAATACCTATCCTGAAAGAAAACAAACTGCTGAAATTCTTTTTAATACAACAGCTAGTAAAATAGGTATTACAATTAGACCTGAAACTTTTCAAACTAAAAATAATATAGTACTTCATAATATATCTCTTAAAAAGGTTAATTATGTACCTCTTAGAGGAGATAGATTTGATACATTAGAACTTAAGGGAATTCTTCCAAAAGACTTAGAAGTTGTTATTAAAGAAAATAATAGACTTCATCAAGATAATAATGAAGTATTTAAGATACTAATGATAGAATATGGTGAAGATAAATATTATGAAGATTTTGAAATAGATTGGAACAAACTTAGAATAACAATGAAGAATCCTAGATTTGGTAGGATATATTACCTTAATTTATATGCTAAAGTGGCTCTTTATAATAGTTTAGTGAAACTTTATCAAAGAAGATTTCCATTTTTAGTAGATTTAATGAAAATTAAATTTGATAATGTACATATGGAATAATTTTTAAACTGAAAAATACAACTAAAAATTAGTTTATTCAGTTTTCCTTTCAGTTGTTTGTCTCGACTTGTTCACTCGATCTGTACCCCCTCTTTCGGTGAACATATGGTATGATGGGCTTAATTGCCTATCATACCATTTTTATATTATTTTTATACACAAACTAAAAAGTAACATTTGATTGAACTTTTGTGAAATATTTATCTTTTTTTATTTCGAAAAAGGAAAAAGGCTGGATTTAAAATGACTGAAATAGAAGAAATCAAAGACAAACGAGATAGAAAGATAATACAAAAAGAAGATAATGATTATTATAGAACTCATAAAGATGAATTAAATCCCCCTAAATCTTCTTTTCAAAAAAGAGATATAGAAGTAGAATTAGACGATTAAAAGGAATGAAGAAATGAAAGAAAAAATAACTCTGTTCTCTACTAATTGTCCTAAATGTAATGTACTTAAAACTAAATTAGATCAAAAAAAGATTGAATATAGTATAGAGACTAATATAGATAGAATGAGAGAGCTTGGTTTTTCTTCTGCACCTATTTTAAGAATAGAAACTCAAGTTCCTAATGAAGATGTACCTTATACACAAGATTTAGAATTTGTTAATGCTATAAAATGGGTAGCACAACATAGCTAATTTACATATGTACATATTATTAAATTGTAAATTAAAAAAAAAGGAATTAAAAAATGGGAAGCAGACCCGAAATTGACCCTAATCAATATGATGAAAATGGGTTTAATTCAAATTTAGCAAAAGATGTTTTAGATACAATTATTGAAAAAGCTATAACAGATAATAATTTAGATTCTGATCAAATATTAGAAGAAAATTATGTAACTGATAAGTATATACATGATATAGTATTTGATGCATTAGGTGATTATATGAATGATCATTCTAGTGAAGTAAATCAGGTCTATTTATATGATAATGATGTACAAGATAAAAGTAGATTCATCTATAATGTACTCAATGATTTAAATCAGAGTGGAGCTATAGATGTAACTCAAAATAATATTTATTCTAGATTATATAACGGAGTCAAACAAGAACTTAATATAAGTGATTAAGGATCTTTATATGGGAAATAGACCTTCAATTCCTACACCCATGCCTTCTGAGTGGAGTGCTGAAGATTTTGATAGAGCAACTGCAGAGTTAGCTCTTATGAAAGCTCTAGACCTTTCAATATCAAGTGGAAATAGTCCTGGAATAGAATTATTAGATCCATCAGATGATGAATATATTGATGAGAAAGAATTAGCTAATATATTTAACGATTACTTTGATACTTTAACAGAAGAAGAAAAAAATTTTTGGGAAAATAATTGGCAAAAAGATGCAAATGTTGCAATTATTATCTATGAATCTTTACTTCAGATCAGCAAGTCTGCTGGTGATATTGTTTTAGATACTACAAAAGCTATTGGAGATACAGGATATAATATTTGGAATAAATTATTTAATGGTGAGCAAAAAGTAATTAGTGAAGAATGGAACCAAGGAAATATTGGTTCAGAAGAATGGTATTATTAATAATTCAATATCAACAATCAATTATATAAAAATCTTAAAAAAAAAGGATTTAAAAATGGGAAGCAGACCTACTGGTTACATACCTACTTTAACAGATACTAGCGAGTTTAATCAGCAAACAGCCGAAGATACTATGGTTGATCTTAAGTCCAAACTTGAAAATTCTGAAAAGCATACAGGTGAAACAGAAACACAGCTGTTAGAAAACTATACAGACCAAGAATTAGCTAATGATCTTGAACTTATTTTTGAAGGTTTATATCCTGATCAAGCTGGACAAGACATTTGGGGTAGTGTTTATCAGACTGGTACAGATACTGCAGTCTTACTTTTTGATACTCTTACTGAGCTTGGTAAGAGAGGTTGGGATATTACTTATGGTGTTGGTAAAGAGGTTGGTGAGACAGGATATACTCTTTGGTCCAAGTTATATAATGGCTTAAAACAAACTGTAGAAAATAACTGGTTCCAGTAATTTTTTAATTTCATACTATAAAAGTTAAACAGATAGGAGTTTTTGCTCCTATCTGTTTTTCATTTTTTTCATTATCCAAATAGAAAAATCTATATTCTCACATTTTTATAACAATAAATTATAAAGATTTTCATTTAAAATTAAATAATTCCATTTGTAAAAAGGAAAAAGTAAAAATTTCCTTTATAATCAGGTTCTTAATCTAATGAACTTTTTTAATTTCTAATTAAGAAAAGAAACAAAAAAGAAAAAATCATGGATATCAAAATAAATCTGTATCTCCCTTTTGAAATGGCTTTAAGGGAAATGAAAGCCAAATATGGTCTTGAATTTGAGAAGCTAAATTCTCTTCATGAAGATCAATTATCATTCACTGACTTCATAGATAATTTTATTGATTCAGATAATGTAGCAAATGCTTCTATTGATGCAAATGCTAATGTTAAACAAAAAGACATTTGTTCACTTGAATCTGAAATGTCTAAAGCACATAAGAAACTTCTTTCTTATAATAAAATATTTTATGAGATTACCAAAAAATATGGTATAGAAGAAGCTAAGAAATGGTTTGAAGGAGAATGGTCTGGAGAATTTTATTTACATGATGCTTATTCAGCTTCATTTAAACCTTATTGTTTTGCTTATGATTTGGATAGACTAGTTAAAGAAGGAATGTTCTTTGTTGGAGATAATTGTGGTGGAGCTCCAAAACATCTTTCCACATTTGTAGCTCATGTAAAAGAATTTGTCTCATGGACATCAAATAGAACTTCAGGAGCTTGTGGTCTTCCTTCATTCTTAGTTTATGCTTGGTATTTCTGGAACAAAGATATAATGGATAATTATTATTTAAAGAATCCTGCATATTATAGAGATCAATGTCTTCAGGAATTTATTTATGGTTTGAATCAACCTTATCTTAGAGTTAATCAGTGTGCATTTACTAATATTACGATTATGGATAGAAATTATCTTGAAGAATTATTTGGAGGAAGAGAGTTCCCTGACGGAACTTTTGCTATTGACCATATTGATGAGATAATTGATTTCCAGAAAGCCTTTATGAGGGTTATTGAAAAGATTAGAAAAGAAACAATGTTTACTTTCCCTGTTTTAACTTATTCACTTCTTTATAAAGATGGAAAATTTGTTGATGAAGATTTTGCTAGATGGTGTTCTGATCATAATACTATTTGGTGTGACTCTAACTTCTTCCAATCTGATAATGTAACTTCTTTATCTTCTTGTTGTCGTTTAGTAAATGATTTCTCTGGATTAAAGGGATTCATTAATTCTATTGGTGGTACAGCACTTAGAATTGGTTCTGTTAAAGTTAATACAATTAATCTTGTAAGAATATCTTATGAATGCTCAAAAAGAAAAGATTTATATTTAGAAATCCTTAGAGATCGTGTTGCTACAACTATTAAAGTTTTAGACTGTGTTCGTCATATAATTCAAAGAAATATTGAAAAGGGTATTCTTTCAAATTATGAAGAAGGTTTAATTGATATGAAGAATCAATATAATACTATTGGTATTAATGGTCTTTATGAAGCAATAAGAAATCTTGGTTGTATTCAAACTGATCAGTTTGGTAATAAAAGTTATACAGAAGAAGGATTTGAATTTGCTAAAAAGATTCTTGATACAATTAATGAAGTTAAAGAAAATATGAAGAAAGAACTTAATTTTGATTATTCAATTAATGTTGAAGCAGTTCCTGCTGAAAGATGTGCCGTTATTCTTTGTGAGAAAGACAATCTTTTATATCCTAATCATAATGATGATTTTATTTATTCTAATCAATGGATTCCATTGACTGTAAATGCCAGACTTGCTGATAAACTTAAATTAGCAAGTGTTCTTGATAAAAAGTGTGGTGGTGGACAGATTCTTCATATTAATATTGATGGTCAATTTCCTAATAAAGAAATGGCTTGGAAAACTTTAAATGATATTGCTAAAGCTGGTGTGATTTATTTTGCTTTTAATAATAAGATTTCTGTTTGTAAGAATAACCATGCATTTTATGGAGAAGTTTGTGATAAGTGTGGAGAAAAGAAAATAGATACTTTCCAAAGAATAGTAGGATATCTAGTTCCTTCTAAATCTTATAGTAAAGAAAGAAAAAAAGAATTTGCTAAAAGATATTGGCATAAACTTGATGATTCATTAATCTGAAATAAATAGTATTTTAAATAGATATTATTTTTATAGCCAAAATAAAGTTCCTTTCAGAATTGATGAATGGATTTTTCCTTTCAGATTCTGTTTTGGTGCGAGGTGAAAGATTGCCGAAATGGTAATTCGAGCCTCATCTGGTGACAGGCAAAGCTGGGACATTCCAAACCTCCCTCCGCTTTTCGCCTGTCACCTTTTATTTTTTTATAGTTATAAAATGGAGAAAATAGAATGAAATTAAAGAAAATAATTGATGAAGACTTCATCAATTATAAAAAACCTTCTATGACTTTATTTACTGCTTATTGTAGTTTTAAATGTTGTTTCGGATGTAAGAAAATTTTCTGTCAAAATCTTCCTATAATAAAAGACAAAACTATAGATGTTCCTAATGATGAGATAGTGAAAAGATATATAAATAATAATTTAACTGAAGCTATTGTTTTTAGTGGCTTAGAACCTTTTGATCAATTTGGTGAATTATTTGAGCTTATTAAAGCATTTAGACATTCAACTGATGATGATATTGTAATTTATACAGGATATGAAGAAGATGAAATAGAAATTTTTTTAACAATATTAAAAGAATATAAATTTAAAAATATTATAATAAAGTTTGGTAGATTTAATCCTGATTATAATGAAGTTCATAAAGATGAAGTATTGGGTGTTAATTTAATTGGTCATCAATATGGCAAAAAAATTTCTTGATTTAAAATCCCCTTATCCTTTTGTAAGGATAAGGGGAAATCTTTTTTTTTATTATGTTTTATCAGGTCCACAACTAAATGTACTATAACTACTACCACCATTAGGAAATATGATAGATTTATTAACTTTATTAAACATACATCCACCATAACATTGTCTTCTTACAGGAATTAAATCAAGAATTAATTCACCACTTTGCCATAATTTAAAATATGATATTCTAACTACATTTGGTCTAGCAGCATTATTAGAACTTGAATTAAATAATCTAATAGTCTTACTAGTTGCTGGAGCAGTTCCATATGTTACAGAAGATCTTTTAGAAATTTTTCCATCAACAGTAATTGTATAAGTATCATCATCAGCAATAAGAGTATGCCATTTATTTATTGTAAAATTAGCAGCAGCTGTTAATGATAGTGATGCACCTTGTTTATTTCCTATTGTAACATATACGTTAGAATTATTGGAATTTTGATGAATAAGTCTATGATTATTTTCTGTTTCAGCAATATTTGATCCACCATAGAAAGCTCCATAAGATGACCATGAAGAATAATACACACCAAGTTCTATCTTTAAATGTTGTGCTCCAGCCCAAACTCCTGTATCTATATAACTTGAACTAGAACTTGGAGTTAAATATTCTACTTCTGCCGAATATGGAGGAGAATCTAAATATATACCTTCTTCTCTACAATAATCTACTACTGGAGTTAAATTATATCTAATAATACCTGCTGACCATTCAATATATGAATATGTAGGATTATTTTTATATTTTGATCCTACACAAAAATATGGACCAATTCCTAATGAAGGAATATCTAAATCATCTAACGGACAATCTTGATAATCCATCCAGTCTGATTCAAATTTAGATATTGATTCTTTAGTTTCATCGCTTAATCCACCAAAATAAGGAAAATTCACATTTAATTTATTAAAAATATGAGAATGCACATATAAAAGTAATGGAATTGAATAATTAGAAATTGAATTAGAACTTCTCATATCAATGTTAATAGAAGATGCACTTCTAAGAGTATCTATTACAAAAAGATTTTTATTTGTTTTAATGCCAATATCATTAACTATTTCAGGATGATTAAAGCTTTTAAGAGTAGATGGTAAAACTAAAGATACAGTACTGTTACTATCAGCACCAGTTCCTGTATCAATACACAATTTAGTCAAACTACTATTTGCAATACTTCCAAAGTTTTTAGCAGATTCAACAAACAAAGCTTTGCACTTATAATTATTATCAATAGAAATATCGCTAATAGTTTTACCTACAGTAGAGATAATTCCTACTTTACGAAGTATATTATTTCCTATTGTAGTATTAACATTTGCTAAATTGCTATTACTTTCAACAACTACTAGTGATTTATCATTAAAGAATCTTAAACCTGAATAGTAATAATTCTTAGAAACATAGAATCCTTCTTTATAGCTAACATCACTAACTTGAGGATTACATACAATATTAGAATTATCCATTTCTTCTACATATTTAGGAATGCAAGCTCTACCTAGTCTTTCCACAGCTATCGAAGCTGTTTCATAATATACTCCAGAATTACCAGTATTATAACTATTTTTCTTAAATTCAAAATTAGTTGTAGAACTATTATAAGAAATATAATTACTCATAAAACTACTATTCTTTTCTAATAATTTTAAAATATTTTCATAAGATTTAAAAAGAGAACTTGATAAAGTACAACATACATTAAAGTTACCTTGATTTAAGGCATATTCATCCAAATAGTCTAAATAAAAAGAAGTTGCCCAGATATATATTACATAATTAACATTATTACCAAAATCAACTATTATGGAATGAGGAATTAAATCAAAATATTTAGTTGTTCCAATAGATCCTCTTGTAGTCCTAGGACTTAAATATCTTAATTCATTATCAACCCATATTTTTGCTTCATTATTATTATTTAATAAATTTTTTACAAGAAATCTACTAGATACTACACTTTCTTGAAAAACTAAATCATCTAAAGGAGCATAAGTTGCATTAGAATTCTTCATTTCAGAAATAAATTTAATATCATCCATTCCATATACATTTCCTGTACTACTAGTATAATCTATAAGACTACTTACACTGTCATTATTATTATAATAAATATAATTTCCATTTATATCTAAACCTTGTACAGTAGCAAATTTTGGCATATTAAAATTTGGATAGTTATAAGTACCAGCAAAAACTCTTTTCATATCAGCTAGACTCATACTTAAATTTTGAAATAGCTCAAAATAAGTATCAGATCTAACAAACACATAAGACATTGTTGATGATATACTAGGATTCTTTTTAACAGGAAGAAGATTAGCAAATGATCCAGCCATATCTTCATGAATACAATAAGGAGCTTTTGAAATAAATTGCTTATTTTCATTTAAATCATAAAATCTTATTTTTTGACATTTAATGTATGCCACATCTTTATTATTAAAAAGATTATCAATAGAATAACTTCTAGCATAACTAATAAATTCACTTAAAGTATAAGGAGTAAAATCAGATGTATTACTTGTTTTACTTAATATGTCTGATTGAGCAATTTCAGTATTACTAATATTATTTTTTAAGAAAGTAAAATCTGAAGGTTCAATTACTTCATAAACAAAAGGATATTGCCTATGAAAAACAATATAAACTTCATTCTCTAATATAGTATAATTTTTACATTTATCAAGATATTTTACTCCTTCACCAAATGATACATTACTTAATCCTGTAAAATTTAATTTTAAGCAAGAAATATCTCCTAAAGGTAAAACTTTCTTAAGTGCTTTCTGATTAACAACTCCATTATTTATTAAATAACCACTAGCTAAATTATTATTTTCAGTTTCACAATCAGTTTGATAGAAAGCACCTGAAATTCTTTTTAGCAAAATACTAAATTTATCAAAAATTGGAGTAAATGATTTTATTTTAGCATATCTTAAAAAGTTTTCAATACTAGTAATTTGGGCAAAGACTATTCCAGCTGCCTCTAATTCATTTATAATATTTTCAAAATCAAAAGTTACTGCTTTAGCAACTCCATTGACTTTAATATTATCAAGCATACCAGCTAATGAAGTTAAATTAGGAAAATATTTAAGAGTTTTCCATACATAATTGGGATTCTTATCTCCATTAGCATTAGCAAAAAGTCCTTCTGCTAATGTTATTTTACTTTTAGGAAAATTATTTAATACATTATAAGGTTTAGCATAGTCTCCAAATTCACATCTATCAAACATATGAGATATATTAGTTACATTAGTAGGGTATACACCATTTGTAAAATATTTCTTTAATTGTTTACAATTTTTAAATAAATAAGACATATTAGTAACTCTACCAGCTTTTCCAGAAACAAAATTAGCTTCTTTAACACTAGAATTCATTAAATATCCACTAATATCTTTAGCATTAGGAAGTTTTACTGGTTTATTAAGACTAGTGCAATCAGCTAATGTCAATTTTGCCTCAGATACTGCTGTGGCAGTAATATTAGGTGGAACTCTTAAAGAAGTACATCCTCTAAAAGCTTCAGAAATTATCATATTATTAGTACTTCCACTTACAGTAATTTCTCCACAATCTAATGAAGTACATTTATAAAAGAATCCAGTAATATCACCAATATTATTAATTAAATTACCTTCTATAGATTTTAATCTAGTACAAAAAGCGAAACATTCTTGAGCACTAGTAATTTTACTTCCAAAAGCATCATTTAATTTTCTAAAAGTTATATTTCTCACCATATTAACACAATGAGAAAATAATTTATTTATTGTAATTCTTGCAACTCCGATATTCACTATTTCAACCAAAGAATATCCTCTATAAGATATGCCTGGATTTACATAGTTAGTAACACTAGATGACCCACCATAAAAAAGTTTTTTATTAAGTACTTTCCAACAGTTAGTATCTATACCAAAAAAAGCACCATTAAGAGTAATAGTACCAGATGCGCTTGAAGGAAGATCAAATCTTAATTTTGGTAAATATTCATTAAAAAATGTATTCTTGAATAAATATGAATAATCGCCAGTATTATTTATATTATATATAATAGGCACATGACATACAGAATTTTGTATTTTTAATTTATATGTAATAAAAGCTGTAATATTTCCATAAGAAGAACTATCAACATGAGGTAAATCACCAACAGCAACATGATCCAAAGTAAGTTCTGTAGGTAAAGCAGAAAAGGTTACGAGATAAGTTCTTTTAGGAAAGAAAATATTAGCATTGTCGGCTTGAGTTATAGTTGTATAGGGTCCATAAGTTGTATCATTAGTTGAATTATATACAGTAAAATTTGCACCCGATGGGAGAACTAAACGAGTAATAGGAGTTAACGTTTCTCCACAATAAAATCTAAGTGTTAGGTTTTGTGAATTTCTCATATTATAATCCCTTTGTCTTTTTCTTCTAAAATTATAATACTTAATATTAATAAGTAGTTTCCTATATTTAAATTTATAATATTATGAATTTCTTTATTAATTTTCTTGTAAATAAATTCCCCTTATCCTCATAAAAAAGGATAAGGGGAACTACTAATGAATTATTATTCTTAATATTAATTATGATATTATTTATGCTGAGACCTCTGAGAGTGGATCACCAATATTATCACGTGATTCATCAGCAAGATTACCAAAGTAAGGAGGCTGCCAAAGATCAACTTCACCATCCACTAAAGGTAATACATAATTTCTAATTTCATTAGAACGCCTAAAGTCGAGATCAATCGCATTACCATTATTAACTAAGCTCTTTCTACCTACATATACATCATATTCATCATATTCATCATATACATTAAAGGACTTCAATGAAACAGGTGTAGTAAGCTTACCATTACTAGCTATTTCTGAAGAATCTATAGTAAGTTTAGAAATATTAGAACCTACTAAGTTAATATTACCATTTGTTGTATGAACATGAAGCCTCTTAGCAGCATAACCACTACCAATAGTTAAAGCTCCATCTTGATTCCCTAACTTAATACCACCAACAAGTTTAATAGCATTAGTATTGAAATCTGAAAGAGAGTTACCACGAGCTATAGACTTAGCATTAAGACCATTAGTAGTGCTTACTCCTTCAACAAGATCAGATACTGCAACATTAGTCAAGGTAGTACCTTCGATTACATAAGGAATTGTTGCTTCTGATCCATACCAAGCCAAAGCTGAATCAGCACTATCAAAGCCTATATTAGTTGTATTTGTAAATTGATTTTTATAAGTAGCGTCAAGATTAAATACATCAGTATTAATAATTGTTCCATTCCATGTATTAGTTACTCCTTCTAATAATGATGCTCCACTTCTAAAAGATTTAATACTTCCAGTTAAATTACAATTTGTATGAAAATCATTATTTGGATAAATGAAAATTCCATCTAAGTCATCTACAGTTCCAATATCTATTATTACATTAGCTTGTTTAGAATTACTAAACCTTATTTCTTTTGATGTAGAATGTAAAGTCGTGAAGGAATTGCTATAAGCTCTAGGTACTCCATCAAAACTTAATCTATAATTATCTTTATTAGCTACTGCTACAGTATTTCCATATGAAAAACCTGAAACACTTTCATTATTATTAATTATTAAAACACCCATAATATCATTTAAAGTAAAATCAATTTCTGCATTTAAAGTTGGTATTTCTTCTGATCCATATCTATTTCTTAAATATAATTGCTCATCTTCTGAATTTGTTGCCGCAGTATCAGGAATTACCATCTTAGGAGTATTTGGATTTCCTGAAGAGTATGTATAAATTACATCTGAAGTATTTCCATAGAGATTTACATTAGATGCAAATGCAGGAATATTATATTTCATTGCAGTAGGAAGTGCCTTAATTCTATTGACTAAAGCAGTAAACTGAGCTTGAGTCATTCCATCAAAACAATAATGGAAGGTATCAGTCTTAAGATACATACCAGACACATTACTATTATTTGAAGAAGCACTTACATTTGTAGTAGTCTTAAGAGGAAGGAATGAAGAAGGATCTGTATGAGATCCAACTCTCATATAAACTGCAACTGAAAGTTCCTTAGTATTATTAATATCATAAACTCTGAACTTCTTGCAAGGAATATAGCACATATCCTTAGTTCCGAAGTATGAAGAAGAAAGTTCATTATTCTTAGCATTCTCTAAGAATTTATTTACATAATAAACACCATAAGAACTAATATTAGAGGTAAATGCAGAAGCAGGAATTTCTTGAATGCTGAGATTTGTATTAATAAAGCTAAAATCTGTAGCATTAAGTTCATCATAAATGAAAGGATACTGTTTGTGGAAGACAATATAAACAGAGTCTTCAAGAAGCTTATAGTTATCTTTCTGCTTAAGATATTTAAGAGCCTCACTAGCAGGAGGGGTTACAGTTGCATTTGTTTTATTATCTTTAAGAGTAATCGAAAGAAGTGAATCAGCTCCATTGCCCATAGCCAAGAATGTCTCAAGAGCTTTCTCATCAATATTATTTCCACTTACAAGAGCAGAACCTGTAAGGTTTCTATTCTCAGATTCACATGTCATATTATTAAAGCATCCACTAATATTAGCAAGCGAAGTCATTTGAGCAAATATAGGAGTGTATGATTTAATCTTAGCATTATTAAACATATTTTCAATACTAGTAATACTAGCTAAATTAATTCCAGCACTTGTAGCAGCTTCTATGATAGCTTCAAAATCAAAAGTAAAGTTAAGAATTTGATTATTTACTCTAATAGTATCACAAAGACTTTCAAAAGATGTTATATTTGGGAATAAAAATGCTGCTCTCCAAACACAATTAGGATTCTTAAGTCCATTAGCTAATTTAAAGATACCAGCAGCTTTTGTTACACTAGCAGAAGTAAAATGTGAAAGAGCAGTATAAGGAGTTGCAAAGTCATTAAAGTTGCATCCCATAAACATAAATGAAACATCAGTAGCAGCAGTAGGATAAACACCATTTGTAAAATAATATTTAAGTGAAGTACATCCTGCAAATAAATAAGAAAGATTTCTAACATTTGCTACTTTACTAGTAGCAAAATTTGCTCTCTTTACGCTAGAATTCATTAAATATCCCATTAAACTACTAGCATTAGGAAGTGTAACTTCTTTATCTAAACTGGTGCAACCATATAAACAATAGTCAGCTACTAAATTTTGATTTTCATTAGTAAATTTAGGAGGAACTCTAAGATTACTACAACCATAGAAAGCTTTAGTTGCTCCAGATGTACCATTACAAGTAATTTCTCCACAATTTAAATTAGTACAAGATTTAAATATTTCTGTAATATTTGGAATACTACCTGTACTGTTTCCAGCTACACTTACAAGATTATAACAATTTCTAAATGCAGCTACTGCACTAGTTACTTTAGTTCCAAGATCAGTAATTTTTTTCCAAGAATTACATTTTGTCATTTCGCAACTTTCAAATATACTATCTACTTTTAAAGTACCAGTTCCTCCTAAGCTTATAGTTCCAAATATATCTCTTCCATTATTAAATTTAGTTTCATTCATCATAGCAAAAGCACGACTTAAATCAAGAGCTCCAGAAGAGATATTGATATTAACTTCTTCGAGTTTTCTATCATTAACAAATGAAGACTCTAAAAATAATTCAGTATAATCTCCAGAACTTGTAATATTATAAACAAT
>Ga0247610_10001935_pt1 | contig 24753 bp, 15 predicted proteins | sample 174DNAGHGhighgp2_FD_193483 | JGI IMG/M metagenome (GOLD analysis project Ga0247610, IMG submission 193483) | Sheep rumen microbial communities from Palmerston North, Manawatu-Wanganui, New Zealand - 1742 DNA GHGhigh gp2 | ecosystem: Host-associated > Mammals > Digestive system > Stomach > Rumen...
CAAGGCGTTTAAGGGAATTGTGCATGGTCAGGTATTCGACGAGAATTTCCTGATGACAATAGCAACTTTAGGCGCTATCGGTGTTGGTGTATATCAGGCGGTCAACGGCGGAGATGATGATTATCTTGAAGCCGTAGCTGTTATGCTGTTATATCAGGTCGGTGAGCTGTTTCAGAGTTATGCGGTCGGAAAGTCCAGAAGGAATATCAGCCAGCTGATGGATATAAGACCTGATTATGCAAACATTGAAATTGACGGACAACTTGAAAAAGTGGATCCGGACGAAGTCGAAATAGGAAGTATAATCGTAGTCAATCCGGGTGAAAAAGTACCTCTTGACGGTTATGTTGTTGAAGGCAGCTCAACCCTCAACACTTCTGCACTCACAGGAGAGAGTATTCCGAAGGAAGTATCTGTCGGAACAGAAGTACTGAGCGGATGCATCAACATGACCGGTGTTCTGAAAATCAGGACAACAAAAGATTTCGAGGAATCAACTGCTTCAAAGATCCTTGATTTGGTAGAAAATGCAGCTTCAAGAAAATCGAAATCCGAAAACTTTATTTCGAAGTTTGCTCATTACTATACACCAATCGTATGTTTTTCAGCTCTGGCTCTTGCAGCTATACCCCCCATAATCCTTGCAATTATCGGAAACGATCCGATGGTTGAAACATGGATTTACAGGGCATGTACATTCTTGGTTATAAGCTGTCCTTGTGCGGTTGTCATAAGCATTCCGCTGAGCTTCTTTGCCGGCCTTGGCGGAGCCAGCAGTCAGGGTATATTGATAAAAGGATCCAACTATCTGGAAACACTGTCAAAAGTGAAATATGTTGTATTTGACAAAACAGGAACGATAACAAAAGGCAATTTTGAAGTAGTCGATGTTCATCACAATACAATATCCAAAGAGCAGATACTGTATTACGCGGCACATGTTGAATCTCCTTCGTCACACCCGATCAGCCAGAGCTTGAAGAGGGCTTATGACAAGAAAATTGACATAGACAAAGTCAGTGACATAGAAGAAATCAGCGGTCACGGAATCAGGGGAAAGGTTGACGGTGTTGACGTGATTGCAGGTAATTCCAAGATGATGAAAAAGTTCGGAATTCAATATTTGGACTGTCATCATGCGGGAACAATAGTTCATGTTGCAGTTGACGGAGAATATGTCGGACACATAGTTATTTCTGATGAAATAAAAGCAACATCTGAAGAAGCTGTAAAGAGCCTCAGAGAATCCGGAGTCAGAAAGACGATAATGCTCACCGGAGACGATGAGAGAGTAGCGAAAGAGGTTGCATCAAAGGTTGGAATTGATGAATATCATGCAGGGCTTCTGCCTGCTGACAAAGTATCAATGGTTGAAAAGATCATCGGAGAAAAAAACGAGAAGGACAAACTTGCATTTGTCGGAGACGGAATCAATGACGCACCTGTTCTTTCCCGTGCCGATATAGGAATTGCAATGGGCGCCATGGGATCGGATGCAGCAATTGAGGCAGCAGATGTTGTACTCATGGATGATGACCCAAAGAAAATATCCAAAGCAATCAGAATTTCCAGAAAGTGCATCAGGATAGTTTATGAAAACATTGTTTTCGCACTTGGTGTCAAGTTTATTTGTCTGATTCTCGGTGCAATCGGAATTGCAAACCTTTGGGTTGCGGTAATTGCAGACGTAGGTGTCATGATAATAGCAGTCATCAATGCAATGAGAACGCTGCTTGTAAAAAAACTGTAGGAAACGGAGAATAATAATGGGTGACAGTGTAAATAAGATTACATCTCTCAAGAGTGAACAAATAGATGATTTAGCCGATTTGTTCAAGATATTCGGTGATCAGACGAGAATAAAAATACTTATGGTATTGTCTGAAAACGAATCTTGCGTAAACGATATTTCCGAATCATTGAAAATGACAATTTCCGCAGTTTCACATCAGTTGAGAATACTGAAACAGTTCAGACTCGTCAAGAGCAGAAGAGAAGGAAAATCCATATACTACAGCCTTGATGACGAACATGTTCAGTTAATACTGGACAAAGGAATTGAGCATATCTGCGAATAGTTTCAAACAACATTATTGTGTCATGTTTACTTGTAAAGAATACAGGAAGACATGACACATTTTTTGTATTTGTTGAAAGGTGTTGATATAGCTAGGAATAATATGTTATTATTCTTATATAGAAATTATCTATAAGAAGGTGCGCCATGACAATCCAACAGCTGTACTACATTATTACCATATCTGAAAAAGGATCATTGAATAAGGCCGCAGAGAGTTTGTACATTTCTCAGCCGTCTCTTTCTTCCGCAGTAAAAGAACTTGAAAAAGAGATTGGAATCACCATTTTCAACAGGGGAGGGAGAGGTGTCACTCTGACAAACGACGGAATTGAATTCATTACGTATGCAAGGCAGCTGTATCAGCAATACGAAACAATCAAAGACAAGTATGGTGACGGGGCAAAAAGAAAAAAGAAATTCGGAGTATCCACACAGCACTACTCATTTGCCGTCAAGAGCTTTGTTGAAATGGTAAAGAAATACAATATTGACGACTATGAATTTGCCATCAGAGAGACAAAGACCAAGGATGTAATAAATGATGTCTGGTCAATGAAAAGTGAACTGGGCATTCTGTATTTGTCAGATTTCAACAGGAAATTCATAATGAAACTGCTGAATGACAATGACCTGGAATTCCATAAGCTCATAGAAGCAAAGGCATATGTGTATCTGTACAAGAATCATCCGCTTGCAAATAAGACGAGTATTTCTTTTGAAGAATTGAGAGACTATCCGTGCCTTTTCTTTGAACAGGGAGATGATTCATCTTTCTATTTAAATGAAGAGATTCTTTCTACAATGGAATACCCTAAGATTATTCACACAAACGACAGATCATCGAACCTTAATCTTATGGTTGGTTTAAACGCTTATACTCTTTGTTCCGGTATTATCTGTGAAGAACTGAATGGTGATGACTATATAGCCGTTCCGTTCAAATCAGATAAAGACACTCCGAACTCAATTATGGAAATCGGATATATTACAAAGACAAATACGACATTGAGCCAGATGGGAAAAGAATACATTGAGGAAATGAAAAAGTACCTTGGAGTGGAAGATTAACATATAGTCAAAAACTATAGCAAAGTATTGATTTATAGTATTATACAATATATCTGGTTCGAAGTATAATATGCACATATTAAAATTGGAGGCGCACATGAAAAATTGTTGATACATGGGAATGATGCAGATGTGTATGGGGTATCGTACACCGCTTTTTCATGCCTTCGACTGAATTACAAAACAATTCTGGAGGGCTATATGCATTTTTTTTTGAGTTCTTGTATTGAATATTAGTTCATACAATAAGTATTATTTTGAAGATTATTATGTCATAAAAACAAGTCTCTTATTACCAGATTTAAGAGTTTTGTAAATGTGTTGAAAAAGGTGAATAACGAATGGGTATATTAGATATTGAAGGGTTTAGCAAGTCCTTTAAGGTTAAAGGAAAAGAGCTTTGTGTATTGAATAATGTGAATCTTTCAATAAATAAGGGAGACATATTTGGGGTGATAGGCTTATCTGGAGAAGGTAAGTCAACCCTTGTTCGTTGCATCAATGGCTTAGAGAAGTCTTCTGAAGGTTCTATCATTTATGATGACCATGGAAATAAGATTGTTTTAAATCAGCTTTCAGAAACCGAAATGGTTAAATATCGCAAAAAAATTGCAATGATATTCCAGAACTTTAATTTATTTAAGCAGCGAACTGTTCTTGATAATGTATTGTTTCCAATGAGGTTGGGTAAGAATACAGTATCTAAACAGGAAATGAGAGATAAGGCGCTTGATCTTATCAATCTTGTTGGTTTGTCAGAAAAAATCAATAGTTATCCAAGTCAGTTGTCTGGTGGTCAGCAGCAACGTGTTGCTATTGCTCGAGCTTTGGCCAGTGACCCTGAAATATTGCTTTGCGATGAGTGCACTTCAGCATTAGACCCCACGACAGCCAATCAAATATTGGATTTATTGAAGTCTCTTAAGGAGTCTCGAGGTCTTACAGTTGTTATTATTGCTCATCAAATGTCAGTTATTGAGAGAATATGCAATAGAGTGGCAATAATTGCTAATCATGAAATAGTTGAACAGGGTGATGTTTCAACTGTGTTCCTAAATCCTAGGACAAAAGAGTCGCGAGAGTTGATATATTCTGGTCATATAAATACCAAGTTGCATGAGTCCAACTTGTTAAGGATATTATTTGAAGGAGATCCGGATATTCCTCTTATTACAAACATTGTTCAGGATTGTAATATTCTTGTCTCTGTTGTTTATGCAAACTCGTGGGTATCTGAAAAAAGGGTTTATGGGCAATTGATTATCAAGTTGCCTTATTACGATGAAGACATTCAGAAATTAAAGAAGTATCTTGATTTCAAAAAAGTTAAATATGAGGAGGTAAGCATAGATGATTTGGAAAATAATCATTGAAGAAGCTGGTCATACAATGCTTATGACTCTAATTTCCTCGGTAATAGCGTATCTGTTAGGAATGCCTATTGGTATTCTACTAAATGTAACTTCAAAGAAAGGAATAGCCCCAAACAAGGTTGTAAACGCAATCTTAGGAATTATAGTCAATGTGTTTAGATCTATTCCTTGTTTGTTGTTAATCATTATTTTTATTCCTCTTACAAGTTTTGTGTTCGGAAAGGGAATGTGGTCAGGTTATTGGTATTCTATGATTGTTCCATTAGTAGCTGCATCCTTTGCTTTCGTCGCTAGGATGGTGGAGCAGTCATTATCAGAAATAGATTCTGGTGTGGTTGAAGCAGCTAGGTCGTTGGGCTCAAACAAGAGAGATATTATTTTTAAAGTATTACTCTCGGAAGCTAAACCATCTCTTATATCAGGTCTCGCAGTTACAGTCGTATCTATTATCGGATATACCTCTTTCGCGGGTTATATTGCAGCAGGAGGCTTAATTGTAGAAGCATTTAACCTTGGTTATTATGGGACAAATAAGGTTGGAATGTGGATATGTATAGTCTGTGTTGTACTCATAGTTCAGGTGATACAAGAGGTAGGATTGATTATATCTAAAAAAATTGACAAAAGGAGAATCTTACAATGAGAAGAATTTTTTCTATTTTGATGGTTATTGCAATGATTTGTACTACGGTTTTTGTTTTTGTGGGTTGCTCAGGCAAAGATGATAAAACAATCATTGTTGGGGCTACACCATCTCCCCATGCAGAGATTTTGAACTCTAAAGCTGTTCAGGATTATATTAAATCCAAAGGATACACTCTTGTAGTTAAAGTATACCAGGATTATGTAACTCCGAATAAGGCTCTTAATGATGGAGGTATAGATGCTAACTATTTCCAGCATATGCCTTACCTTTCAATGGAAATTGAAGAGAAAGGTTATGATCTTGCTGTAGCGTGCTATGTTCACAATGAACCTCTGAACCTTTATGGAAAAACAGAACTTCCTAACTTAGACGGAGAAGAAACCATTGTGTTTAATATTATTAATGATGCATCTAATGTTGAAAGAGCATACAAACTTCTACAGGCCAATGGTATTATTACTTCTTACTCTGTAGAATCATTTGATGCGCAACATCCTGTTTATACTACAGAACATAACATAGAGATTGTATGCATAGATCCAGGTCTGTTACATAACAAAGTGGATGACGGAGGTTATGCAGTTATTCCAGGCAACTATGCTTTAACAGCATGGTCTACTGAAAAAGCTACTGAATATAGAATTTTTGGTGAATCAACCGATGTAGCTTATCCCAATCTTATTGCAGTAAAAACATCTAATAAGAATAGTGAAAAAATCAAAGTTTTAGTTGGAGCTTTGGGGCAGGAAGCTGTTAAGAAGTTTATTGAAGAGACTTACGGTCCTACTGTAAATTATTGTTATAGCAAATAAGATACATCTAAAGAATCTAGACCCATAACTAGATGTTTCATTCTTTGTGAAAAACCGTTTTGTTCATTCGTGAGCAAAGCGGTTTTTCACGTTAATTCACAAAGAAGAAATGCCGAAAAATGTTGACTATAAATTTTAATATCTATATAATATGCAAAGATATATTTTTGATTAGGAGCAAACAGTGAGAAAGTTATTCAAATTGTTTGGTGCGGTACGTGAGTACAAAGTAAAGTCCTTGCTTGCGCCTCTGTTTATGGCTTTGGAAGCGTTCTTTGAAGTTCTGATTCCTATGATCAGTGCAAAGCTGATCGACGAGGGAATTCAGGCTCAGGATATGAACGCTGTTTTGAAGTACAGCGGAATTCTCGTCTTGATTGCTTTGATCATGATTGTGTGCGGTATCACCGGATGCAGCTTGTCTTCTATTGCAAGCGTTGGTTTTGGTGCAAATCTGAGACATGATATTTATTACAAAATCCAGAGTTTCTCATTTACAAACATAGACAAGTTTTCAAGTGCAGGACTTGTGACCAGACTGACTACAGACGTCAATAATGTTCAGAACGCTTTCCTTATGTTCATAAGAATGGCAATAAGATCGCCTTTTATGTTCGTGTTCTCATTTATTGCAGCAATTATTGTCAACAAGGACATAGCTCTGATATTCCTGATTGCAGTTCCATTCCTTGCTCTGCTGGTTTTCGGAATAACAAAGCTTGCTTTCCCGATATTCGGGAAAGTGTTCAGACTGTATGATGATCTGAACAGAACAATCAGCGAAAACGTCAGAGGAATAAGAGTTGTAAAATCTTTTGTAAGAGAAGATTACGAAACAAAGAAGTTCAAGAAGATATCAGGTGATATTCAGAAGAATTTTACTAAGGCAGAGAGAATTGTCGGACTGTTTTCTCCTTCCATGAATTTCTTTATGTACCTCGTGATGCTGCTCATAGCCTTCTTTGGCGCACAGCTAATTATCAAATCCGGAGCAACTGACGGAAGTACAGGCGGTTTGTCAACAGGCGAACTTACCAGTATCATAACATATGCAATGCAGATTCTTATGACCTTGATGTTCTTCTCAATGATAATTGTTTCAGTCACACTGTCAAAAGCAAGTGTTGACCGTATTACAGAAGTCATGGACGAGAAGAGTGATATCGTTTCACCGGATAATCCCGTTGAAGAAGTCAAAGACGGAAGCATTGAATTCAGAAATGTCAACTTTGCTTATTCAAAAAACGCGGATAAGAATTGTCTTGACAACATAAACATAAAAATCAATTCTGGAGAGACAATCGGTATAATCGGTTCCACGGGTAGTTCAAAATCCACACTTGTACAATTGATTCCAAGACTTTACGATGCCACTGAAGGTGAGGTTATTGTCGGCGGAGTTAATGTAAAAGATTATGATCTCTATGTCCTGAGAGATAATGTTGCCATGGTATTACAGAAAAATACCCTTTTCTCTGGAACTGTCAGAGATAACCTTAAATGGGGCAATGAAAACGCAACCGACGAAGAAATAAAGCATGCATGTCAGATTGCCTGTGCAGACGAGTTTATAGAAGCACACCAGGATGGTTATGACAGAGTCATAGACCAGGGCGGTGCCAATGTGTCAGGCGGTCAAAAACAGAGAATATGTATAGCCAGAGCACTTCTTAAAAAGCCAAAGATACTTATCCTCGACGACTCAACGAGTGCAGTGGATATGGCGACAGATGCCAAGATCAGAAATGCCATGAAGAGCGAACTGCCTGAGACTACGAAGCTCATTATCGCACAGAGAATTGCATCGGTGATGGATTCTGACAAGGTTCTGGTTCTGGATGATGGCAAGATTGTCGACTTCGGAACTCATGAAGAGTTAATGGAAAGATCTTCAATTTACAGAGAAGTATATGACTCCCAGACGAAGGGAGGCGATGACAATGGCTGAAAACCGCAATAATCGTACAAACAGTACACCAAGACCTCCAAGAGGCGTAATGGTAAGAGGACAGAAAAAGATTGACAAGAATACTGTCAAAAGGCTGCTCAAATATTTCGGCAAACACAAACTTGCATTGGCTGTTGTATTTGTAATGATTGTTATTGGTGCAGCTATATCCGTTGTTTCTTCACTGTTCTGGCAGTATCTAATCAGGGATTATATCGAGCCGATGGTAGCTGCTCATTCAGAAGATTTTGTGCCATTGGTGACATTCATACTGACATTTGCCGCAGTGTATCTGGTCGGTGTTATCTCAACATTGGTTTATACACAGATAATGGCCATTGTCTCACACAAGATTCTCAGAGAAATCCGCGATGAGATGTTTGAGCACATGCAGACCATACCCGTCAAGTATTTTGATGAAAAGTCGTATGGCGACATAATGAGTTTCTACACGAACGACACGGATACTCTGAATATGATGGTTGCTCAGACGATTCCACAGACAATCAGTTCAGTTCTGACTTTGCTCTTTGCGTTTTTCTCCATGCTGAGCATAAGCGTGTGGCTGACACTGTTTGTGATTCTGTACAACTTCGCAATACTGATTCTGTCAAAGAACATAATGTTCAAGAGCGGTGATTTCTTTGTTAAACAGCAGATGTCAATGGCAAAAGTCAACGGATTTGTTGAAGAAATGGCCGGCGGACAGAAAGTTATCAAAGTATTCAACCATGAAAAAAAATTTGAAGAAGAGTTTGACGAGAAAAACGGCGAACTGAAAAAGAATGCCACATCAGCGAACATCTATGCAGGAATAATGGGACCGATTATGAATGCGACAGGACAGATTCTGTATGTTCTTGTTGCGCTTATAGGAGGCTTTTTGGCAATATCCGGAACAGGTATTTCCGCAGTAAACTACAATTTATCCCTGACCGGCATGAATGCTTTGGACATAGGCGCGATTGTATCGTTTCTGACATTGACAAAGACATTCTCAAGACCATTGAATCAGATGGCTCAGCAGGTTAACTCAATTGCATCGGCACTTGCAGGTGCAACAAGAATATTTGCCATGATTGACGAAAAGTCAGAAGTCAATGACGGATATGTAAAACTTGTAAGAGCCAAAAAGAATGAGAATGGTGAAATAGTCGAGACAACCGAAAGAACAGGAATGTGGGCTTGGAAACATCCTCACTCTGCAGACAACACCATTACATACACGGAACTTAAAGGTGATATCCGGATGGAGAATGTCGACTTCGCTTATGTTGAAGGCGAGACAGTTCTTCACGATATAAGTCTGTACGCAAAACCTGGTCAGAAAGTTGCTTTCGTAGGCGCTACAGGTGCAGGAAAAACAACAATTACCAACCTGATTAACAGATTCTATGACATAGAAGACGGCAAGATCAGATATGACGGAATCAACATAAACAAAATCAATAAGGTTGACCTGAGACATTCTCTCGGAATAGTTCTTCAGGATGTTAACCTGTTTACCGGGACAGTGATGGAAAACATCCGCTACGGAAAACTTGACGCAACGGATGAAGAATGTATAGCTGCCGCAAAACTTGCAAATGCAGACGGTTTTATCAGGATGCTGCCTGATGGATACAATACGGTACTGACTGGTGACGGCTCAGGCTTGTCACAGGGCCAGAGACAGTTGATTTCGATTGCAAGAGCAGCTGTAGCAGACCCACCTGTAATGATTCTGGATGAGGCAACTTCTTCAATAGATACCCGTACAGAGGCAATTGTCCAGAAGGGTATGGATGCATTGATGGAAGGAAGAACTGTGTTCGTAATTGCACACAGACTATCGACAGTAAGAAATGCAAATGTTATAATAGTACTGGATCACGGAAGAATCATTGAGCGTGGAACTCATGAACAGCTGCTTGAGCAGAAGGGAACATACTGGCAGCTGTACACTGGCGCTTTCGAACTTGAATGAATGGAGGAAGAATCATGGAAAGTGTTATAAGTCATGCAAATGAAAAAGCAGTTTGGTATTCAAGAGAAGACAAAATAATGTCATTTCACTTTATAGCAAATTACACCAAAAAGGTTTTTAAAACTTCAATTGACATGTTCAGATTCGTCCTGGGCATGATTGATTTGGGTTTTCGCTTGACGTAAAAAAACAAAAAGCAGGGGCTGTTTCAACGACAGCCCCGATTTGATTTTTACTCTACGATTTTTTTTCTTATTTTTTCCATTGTTTCATCTGAAACTCCGGTTTTTCTTATATATTCAACTACACTTCCGTATGTGTTTTCAAGATAATCTATAAGTCCGAGCATGGCTTCAGCAGGAGTGACGTAAAAGTCATAATTCATCGGAGGAAGGGTATCATAAAAAGGTTCCAGGTATATCTGGCTTACGCAGTAATCTGCAGCTATATCTTCGCGGCTGACTCCTGCAATTGACAATATAAGCAGCGTCAGCAGACCTGTTCTGTCTTTTCCGGTTGTACAATGATAAAGAAGGCATCCTGGTGTTTCTGCGGCAACATTCAATACTTCACGAGCCCAGCCTGCTCCGTTTTCGAGCATATTTATATATTCTTCTTCCCAGTCAATTCCGAAATCTTTATCTTTCTTTTTGAATTTTGGTTTTCTTCTTGTTTTCGGAACGTCATTTGATACCGATACGGATTCCCTGAAAAGGGATTTGGGATAGTATGGAAGCAGCGATTCAAATGAGCTTGGGCGATCGTGTATTTCTCTTTCGCTTCTCAAATCCATTGTGGCTCTGACTCCATAATTGAGAAGAAAATCAATATCTGAACGATCAGTCTTGTATGGCACCTCTGATCGGATAAATACGCCGAATTTTGTGGATCTTCCGTCAATTGTCGGAAGTCCGCCCAAATCTCTTGTATTGTATAGAGTTTTTAGAACTATGTGTCTGGTTTGCATGATCATCTCCGGGATTTAGTTAGTGTGAGTTTGTGTAACCATTATACACCATAGGAAAAGTAATCACAAGTTGGAGTATTATTTTATAATAAGATGTGATATAATTAGTAACAACGAATATCAGTTCAACTGAATATTCCGAGTACACAGGAGGAAAATTATGAAAAAAGTACTTGTATTATTAATGGCATTGATAGTTGTAGTGGCTTTGGTTGCATGCAATGGTAACCAGTCAATAACCACAACAGGAAAAGACACAACAGAGACAACTGCTGCTGAGACAACAACTGCAACTGAGACAACAACTGCAACTGAAACAACAACCGCAAAAGAAACAACAACTGCAAAAGAAACAACAACTGCAACTGAAACAACAACTGCAACTGAAACAACAACAGTTGAAACAACAACTGCAACTGAAACAACAACTGCAGCTGAAATAACAACCGCAAAAGAAACAACAACTGCAAAAGAAACAACAACTGCAACTGAAACAACAACTGCAACTGAAACAACAACAGTTGAAACAACAACTACTGAAGAAGTAACAACTACCGAAGAAGTAACAACAACCGAAGAAGTTACTACAACAGTTGAAGAAACAACAAGCGCAGGCACAGAAGATCCGCTTAAAGATCATATAGTTGCAGGCTGGACATTCGATAAAATTGAAAATGGCGTCGTTAAGGATATTTCAGGCAACGGCAATGATGCAATTGTAAGCGGTGAATGCTTCATCAGCAAGGGAACAGTAGTTCTTGGTGCACTCGGAGATCATATGCTCGTCAAAGATTCCGATGATCTGGATTTCTCAATGACAGACAGCTTTACATTGTCAGTAAGAGCACAGTGGAACGGCGAATTCCCTGACAACTGGGCTTGCCTGATAAACAGAGGCCTGATGCTTTCAACAAAAGCTTTCAAATATTATGGCGTTTGGATCAACTCAAGCAATTCAATCATTCAGTTTGGTACATCAAACGAAGGTCAGACAGGAACAGCTAACTATGCTGCAGTTGAAGCTGATGTAGGTTTTCACACATATACAATAGTTCAGAATGCTGAAGAAGGAACATTGAATTTCTACATTGACGGACAGATGTATTCTACAACAACCGCAAAAGACTTTGTAACAGATGAAGACCTGTTCATCGGATACAATGGAAACAACGGAGATCAGGGTCAGTGGTCAGGTTCGATAGATGAAATCCTCATCTACGACATTGCCATAGTTCCCGAAGCATAATTGTAAGAAGGATTTTTAACATTTCATGAAAAGAATAATATCTGTTATTCTGGTTTCTGTCATGGTGTTGCTTTGCATAGTTTCCTGTACAAACAACACCGACAAAGAAACCGTAAGCAGCTATACTGAGACTACTACTGAAACGGAAACAGAAACCGAAACCGAAACAACTGAAACTGAGCCATCGGAGACAACGACCGAGACTGACACGGAAGAAACCACAACGGTTGAAGAGACTACAGCGGAGCAGGTAAACGATAAAGTAACAAAGACTCTTGTTGCCGGATGGCTGTTTGATTCAATTGAAGACGGTGTCGTCAAAGATGTATCAGGAAACGGAAACGATGCCAAGGTCAGCGGCAACCCGACAATTGTCAAGGGCAAGGACGGAGGAGCAATAGATCTGGCTTCAGTCGGAGATCACTTGTTTGTTGAAAGCTCCGACAGCCTGAAGTTTTCCGAAAAAGACAGTTTTTCAGTCATAGTTACGGCAAAGTGGACCGGAGAAAAACCGGAGAGCTGGCCATGCATTTTTAACAACGGCCTTAACAAGGCCGATAAAAAGTTCAGCTATTTCGGAATGTGGATCAGACTGGCATCCCCGAAAATGACATTTGGTTTTTCCGGAGGCAAGAGCGAAAACAATATTATCAGCTACCTGTCAAATAACGTTGACAAAAACTGGCATACATACAAGATTGTTCAGGATGGAGATTCAGGAAACGTATTCTTCTATGTTGATGGAATATACCAGGCAGTTGCAAGCGCAGCGGAAATCAATTCTGACGTAGGTGCATTCATCGGATATGAAGGCAGCGAAGGGAACAGAGGACAGTTCCTTGGACAGATAGATGAAATACTTATCTATAAGGACAAGTCAGGACTCGAAGCCGTTGACACTATGGAATACGGTGTATTCTCGTACAAGAGCGAAGCTCTCAAAATGAGCATTGATCTGCCTTACAGAGTGTATTATCCGTCGGATTATGACATTAATTCAAAGAAGCAGTATCCGATACTGCTGTTCCTCCATGGTTACGGAGAAGCGGGAACAGACAATGTTCAGCAAATCAGGGTCCTGGACGCGAAGAATCAATTGATTGAGCGTGTCATTAAGGCCGACAACTGTATTATTGTTGCACCTCAGTGCAGAACAGATGCAAAATATAACTGGATTGATGTTAATCAAAAGTGGTCAATCGGATCACGTGATGTTTTGCCGAAGAATCCTACTATTTCTCTTGAGGCTGCAACAGCACTGTTTAAAACATTTTTGAGTAACGGAAAAGTCTTGAGAAACAAAGCATATATTTCAGGTCTGTCCATGGGCGGATACGGAACATGGGAAATGCTTGTCAGAAATCCTGATATGTTTGCAGCGGCCATACCCGTATGCGGAGCAGGTTTCCCAAGTCTTGCTTCAACACTCGTAAATGTTCCGATCTGGGCTTTCCACGGCACAGCTGATCCTACAGTTCCATATGAGGGAACAGAAGATATGTACAATGCAATAGTAGCTGCAGGCGGAACACTTGCAAGGATGACATTGTACAACGGAGTAAACCACAACAGCTGGATTCAGGCATACAGCGAAGGTACTTTGATACAATGGCTGTTTTCTAATTCCAGGGAAATGGAATAATTTATGAAGACTAAATTGTTGAGTCTGATATTTGCACTGATTTTTGTTGTATCGACAGTTCTGTTTTCAGGTTGTTCTTCCGGAAAAACAAATGAAACAACCGGTGTTTCCACTACAAAAGAAACTACTGTAAAACAGACTGATATTGAATCTACAACAGAATCTGCAACTGAAGAAACCACAGAGAACACAATAATAATTGATCCCAATCTCAGAAAAGTTACTTTGACTGAGAAAGAACTCTATGACAAAGTATACGCAGGTTGGATTGGTGAACTTATTGGCGTAACATGGTTTGCTTCAACCGAATTCGGTTATTGCGGAAGGATAATGCCTGCTGAAAGAGTTCCTGCATGGAAGGATACTATGATTAATGCAGGTTTTGATCAGGATGACGTTTACATAGAAATACCATTTTTGATGGCAATGTATAAAAACGGAATCGACTGTGATCCGCAGCTTGTTACCGATGCATTTGCCGAAGCAGATTATTCTACATATCACGCAAACAATATAGGGAAAACAAACGCTATGAAGGGAGTTATGTTCCCTTATTGCGGAAACTACATGTATAACGAGCATTGCGACGACATAGACTGGCAGATTGACTGTGACTATTTGGGAATGTCATATCCGGGTCTTGTCAACGAAGCCGCTAAGAAGGCATTCGAAATAGGGCATATAATGAACTATGGAGACGGCGTTTACGGAGGAGTATTCGTTTCTGCAATGCGTGCTGCAGCTTACACTGCAACTTCAGTTGAGGAGATTGTTAAAGCCGGAATGGACGTTATTCCTGACGGCACACTCTTCAAGGACTGCATGAATATTGTCTGGGAAGGCTACAAAAACGGACTGGGCTGGGAAGTTGTCTGGCAGCAGATTGAAGACAAATACGGAGATACTGACAGATGTGCAACGGCAAGAGCTGGAGCATCACAGCCGGTAATGAATATTGACGCAAAAGTCAATTCCGTTTATTGTGCGCTGGGACTTCTCTACGGTGAAGAAGACTTTGAAAAGAGTGTTATTATATCCGGAAGATGCGGACAGGACAGCGACTGCAACCCTTCAACCGTTGCGGGAATAATGGCATCATATCTCGGACTTGACAAAGTGCCTGAAAAATACTACAGAGCATTGTCGGAAACAGATACTTTCCAGGGATTCGACATTACAGTAAAGCAGGCTGTTGACATGAACTTTGCTCTTCTCAAAGAAGAGGCTGCAAAGAATCCGTATATCGATGTAAATGAAGACGATACATATACAATTCATGTAAATGACGTATATGAACAGGTTGAATTTGAACAGTGGCCCACAGACTTCTATGTCAGTGTCTGCATTTACAGACATGAAAACAATGAGATTTCAATCAATCTGATTGAACATGCAGGAAAGATAAAAACTATGCATTTTGACATGGGAGACGGATATGAGACCGATGCGCCCGTGTCCTCATATATCTACAAAGAACTCGGTGTTTACAAGGTCAAAGCATCATTTACAAGCACAGACGGAGATGAATTTGAAGTAACTCAGGACATACTGATTTCTCCGAGAAATCTCAGAATGAAACTGACGCCCATATGTTCAGTAACTAATCCGACAGGAACAGGCAACAAGGATCTCTCGGTTATCTGTGACGGGGTAATACCTGAAAAAGGTTCAAGAGATAAATCGCTTCAGTATGATACATACACAGGAAACGAAGAAACTGAAGTATGGATTGGTGTGGAATTTGAATACAAAGGCATTCTGTCAAGTGTTATTTTCAATGAAGGTTATCAGAATAAAAAGGGCGGGTGGTTTGCTGAAATACCCACTATTGAAGTTCTGATTGACGGACAGTGGGTTGAAAGAGAACTGGACCATGTTCACCCTGATTATCCTGTTGAATACAGAAAACCGATTGAATATCCTTTTGAAACATATGAATTCATTCTGAAGGAACCGGTTGAGTGCGATGGCGTAAGACTGAAAGGAAAACCCGCCGGTGAACAGACATATATCACATGTGGAGAATTCTTGCCAATATTTGAATATGTATTCTTTGAGCAGGGACATTTTGAAAAGCTTTCTGAAGATGTGATCATCTGCAACAGAAATGCTGCACTGGGAAGCGGAAACAAAAACATAGGTATAATACGTGACGGATTCGTTCCTGTAATAGGAATGGGCTATTCCTACCAGTATGATACATATGACGGAACAAGTTATCCTTCAGACGTTTACATCGGCTATTTGTTCAAATCCTCAAAGACACTGAATGAAGTTGCGTTCACAGAAGGAGCACACTTTGAGGGTGGAGGATGGTTTGACGGAATAAGACTGGAAGTACTGGTGAATGGGGAATGGAAATCCGCTGATTACGAATTGTCTCCGGATTATCCGTCAGGAGTAAAAGCTTCTGATTTCGGATCACCTTATGAAGTATATACTTTCAAATTGAATAGTCCGATTGATTGTGACGGATTCAGAATAATAGGCAAAGCCGGAGGGACTTCGCGCTTTGTAAGCTGTTCTGAGCTTACTTACAACTGAACACAAAAAGGAAGAGTCTGAGCTCTTCCTTTTTTGTATTCAGTAGCGATTTTGTTTCCGAGTGATGCTTATCAAATACCACAAAGAATTCTGCATCAAACCTGTTCATCCATGATCCGCAGTTGGTGAATTCTGAAAAAGTACTGTAATGGTCGTCAGTATACAGCACAACGGGATTGTCGTCATAACCGGAATAATTGAATCCGTATTTCCAGAATACTATTCTGCCGACGCCTCGGTTTGAAGAAGTGTATTTGCCGTCCAGTGCTATGTCAAGTTCGTAATATACAACGTTTCCTGATACTGTTTTAAATGGAACGGATGAAGCATATCCGTTCTTCTTCGAATATTCGAAGAAACATCTGGTGTCTTCTTTGAAATATACATATGCATCTGCATAATCTTCTTTTGCCACGTAGTTGACGGGAAAGGTTCCGAAAGCAATGCTGTAAAACGCAACGTCAACCGGATCAGTAAGTGAAACAGATTTTGCAATAGCAGGATCGTTAATCACTTCATCAATCGTGTGGTAAGTGTATGTTTTGTATGAAATGACTTTGCATTTTCCATCGATAAATTCCACATTGTACGGAACAGTTACCTTTGCTCCCGGAACAAGTTTTCCTTTGAAAGTTACGGGATTGATTCTGTAATTGTCCGGTTTTTCTGCATATGTCTGATTGACAGGCGTGTCTTTGAATTCAATTGTAATCTGTCTGATGCTGACAGAAGATTTGCCTGAATTAACAGAGAAGAAACTGGTGTCTCTTGTTTCAACTTTTACCGTATCATATTTGCCGTTTGTTTTTTTCAGTGTATAACTGTTATCCCTAGAAGCATTGTTGCCGTACGTGACTGATGCGCTTTCATCGGTTTTGTATGTGATTTCAATTGATATTATGTTGCTGATTCTGGATATATTGTAGATTGAACCGGGAAGAGGTGTCACATACTCGTCAATGTTCGGTGCCAGCAGAGTGATTGCTTTTTCTTTTTCATTCTTTACCGTTCTGTAGTATCCGTATTCTGTATTCCTGATTTTTCCCGTACCATAGTTGCCCGTTGAGTAACTCATGCTGAAGGAGTCAAAAGAATCAAAGGTAAGCGTCTTTTTGTAAGACTCTGAATTGTCAGAGTTGCCATTTCCGAAATCTATTGAGATGTCTATAAAACCACATGAAAACAGCGACAGCGATAATATGGCAAGGGAAAGCAGCAGGGCAGTAATTCTTAATGCTCTGTTTTTCATTTGCCCCTCCGTGAATCGGCAAATGCCTTCTTATACAATTCTTCAGTTGCCAGGGACATTTTTGTAACTGAAAAATCGCAGTTCTTCGGGTAAATGTACAGAGTGTCCGTTTTGGTGTTGAGGTCAACACAATCTCCGTATTTTCCGAGATACTCGTATTCTATGTGGCATGAATACAGTGAAATCGGCGCCCAGTAGAGAGAATAATCTTCTCCCATTGCGTTTCCTGACAAATGGAATCCATCCATATCATGAGTGAATTTTGCCATGCCAATGTCAATGTACTTCTTTGGATTCGGAAGAGAATCTACTCTGGCTTCGCACGAAAAATGGTATGTGCCGTTGTCTATTTCATTTTTTACATTGCTTCTTTCCCATTCATACCAGTCCGGTATATGAGAGAACTCTGTTTTTCCTGTTTTTGCTTTTAATTCTCCGAGTTCTGTCATTTCCCATTCTTTGCCGCAGTCCTGACATTTCAGGGTTGTTCCGAACGAAGTCATATGAAACTCTTTGTTGCAGTTGGGACACTGGTATAACACCTTGTGAAGTCCTTCGGCACGTTTATTGTAAGTGCAGACTATATTGTTGTCTTTTTGCCATTTGAAATCGTCATAGACAAAAGAGTCCTCGATAAGCTTTGTCAGTTCTTCGTCGCTCTTGTTTTTTACATCTTCAGCATTGGCAATGCATGTCATTGTGGCGGTTGTTCCTTTTATTCCGTGATCAGGAAGATTCCAGAATGGTGAATTGATATGATGTCCGTGACAAATCAGGACAACGACAGGAACACCCAGCAGTTTTGCAAGTTTGCCGAATGAATTCGGAAGAACAGCATTTGTTCCGCATAAAGAATATCTTGCTTCAGGATATATTGCCGCTATATCTCCTCTTTTGACAACTGTCTTAAGATGGCGCAGAAGAGTAATGTCACTCGTGAATTTTCTCTTGCAGATGCAGCCTATGAATCGCAAAAGCCACTCGCGTTTCAGGAATCCGTCTATTGCCACAACAAAATTTGCATGAGCAGGGTATACTGCTTTTGAAGCAACTTTGAAATCCATAAATGCATTGTGGTTGCACAAAAGAAGGTAAGGAGGCTTTATTCCATCCATGTTTATTTTGGTAAGAACATTTTTGTGTTTGGATAAATCAGGCTGAGAGAGAAGTCTGATAAGGTGTCTCAGATGCTGTCTCTGTGGCGCTTTTTCCATATCGAATCTTTTAATATAATCTAACATAAATAATTTCACCTGCTAAGTATTCTATCGATATTATAACCATGAATTGTCAGTAATACAACAAAAAAAGACTCGCCTTCGGGAAAGCTATCCCGAAAACGAGTCGCAAGTGATTACTGATCGTTGTTTTCTGAATCAGTCTTTTTATTGACTGTCATACTGGAAAAATCTATTTTCTGTCCTTCGTTTGTCACTTCAAAAAACGGTTCGTCATCAACTTCTTCACTTTCTTCTTCGACATCTGAATCCTGCTTTTTTGAAGATGATTTTGGTTCGTTTTTGAAAGTGAGATGGCTGTTCAGTTCTTCATCGTCCATGTCGGCAAACTCATTATGCTCTTCAACTTCTGTTGATACGTCTTCGGAAGAATCAGTTTTTTCTTTCTTACTTGTAACAAGTCTCTGAATGTATTTGATGAGTTCGACTATCGGGATTATGATAAGTGCCAGAGTCATACCGATTGCATATTCACTGAATCCGAGTTCTGTGAAATCAAACAGTCTTGCGAGGAATGGTACTTCAATAACAGCTGTTGTCAAAACAATTGCCAGACCCATAGCTCCAAGCAGCCAGAGATTGAGTTTTTCGAGAGAGAAAATCGATTTTCTCTGAGATCTCATATTGAATGAGTGGAATATTTCAGACATCGACATGGTCAAAAATGCCATTGTGATTCCGTGAGAAGATGTTTGAGTAAGGCTGAAGTTTGCACCATATTCAATGTGTGCGCCTATGAAATATGCTATGAGTGTAAGGGCTGTGATAATCAATCCCTGATACAGAAGGTCAAATCCTACGCCACCTGCAAAAATACCGTCTTTCTTGGAACGCGGTTTTTGCTTCATGACATCTTTTTCACCGGCTTCCATTCCCAGTGCAAGAGCAGGGAGACTGTCGGTTATGAGGTTGATCCAAAGCAGATGAGGAGCTTTCAGAACTGTGAATCCAAGCATTGTTGCAGTGAATATCGTCATCACTTCGCTGATGTTTGAAGAGAGAAGGAACTGAATTGTTTTTCTTATGTTGCTGTAAATCTTTCTTCCTTCTTCAACTGCATAAATGATTGTTGCAAAGTTGTCGTCACCCAGAACCATGTCAGCAACATTCTTGGTTACATCTGTTCCGGTTATTCCCATTCCGATGCCGATGTCTGCAGCTTTGATTGACGGTGCATCGTTGACTCCGTCTCCGGTCATTGCGGTAACGTTTCCTTTTTTCTTCCATGCGTTTACGATTTTAACCTTGTGTTCGGGCTGAACTCGTGCATATACAGAATATTTTTCAACTGCTTTTTCAAACTCTTTGTCGGACATTTTGTCAAGGTCAGCACCTGTTATTGCTTCGCTTTCGTCTTTTATAATACCAAGTTCTTTTGCAATGGCAACAGCAGTGTCCTTGTGGTCTCCTGTTATCATTATGGGACGGATTCCGGCGCCCTTGCATGATACGATTGCATCTTTGACTTCGGGTCTGACGGGATCTATCATTCCGCAGAGACCAATGAATACCAGGTCTTTTTCAAGTTCTTCAGATGTGCACATCTCTTCGGACGGAGCAGTTTTCAGAATTCTGAATGCTGCGCCCAGAACTCTCAGAGCCTTGTCAGCGAACGCCTTGTTCTTGGATAAAACTGCATACCTGACTCTGTCTGTCATCTCCATCAAACCGTCTTTGGTAAGAATGTATCTGCAGCGTTTCAGCAATTCGTCCGGAGCGCCTTTTGTGTACTGAACGATTTTTCCATCTGAATTGTGGATTGTCGTCATCATCTTTCTCATTGAATCGAAAGGAACTTCACCGATTCTCGGCTGTTCGAGTTTCATGTTATCTTTGTTCAAGCCCATGGAAGATGCATAGTTGACAAGTGCGCATTCTGTGGGTTCTCCGACAGCATCTCCATCCTCGCCAATTTCAGCATCGCTGCAAAGAGCCATAGCCATGGCAAGAAGTTCTTTGTTGGTTGTGAAATCTTCAACCACCGTCATCTTGTTTTGTGTGAGCGTTCCTGTTTTATCTGAACAAATAACCTGTGTACATCCAAGTGTTTCCACGGCAGTGAGTTTTCTGATTACAGCCTCTCTCTTTGCCATTCTGGTTACACCAATTGAGAGAACAATTGTCACGACTGCCACAAGTCCTTCAGGTACAGCAGCAACCGCAAGGCTTACTGCAACCATGAAGGTCGGAAGAATTACCTGAGTAAAGTCAAATGAACCTGCTTTGATAAGTCCTACTATGAAGATAATAACACAAATTGCCATTACACCCCATGTGAGGATCTTGCTGAGCTGAGCCAGTTTCTGCTGAAGAGGTGTTTTTTCCTCTTCAACCTGTGTGATGGCATTGGCAATCTTGCCCATTTCTGTTCTCATGCCAACTTCACAAACAACAGCTTTGCCTCTTCCGTAAGAAACAGTGCTTCCTGAGTAGACCATGTTTGTTCTGTCGCCAAGAGGTATTTCTTCTGTCATTGCTTTGACCGGAATCATTACATGTTTGTCAACAGGAACTGATTCACCGGTAAGAGCGGCCTCTTCGCATTTAAGAGAGTTTGCTTCCAGAAGTCTGCAGTCAGCGGGTACCGCATCGCCTGCTTCAAGAATTATTACATCGCCTACAACCAGGTCTTCGCTCTTAACAACGGTCTGTTTTCCGTCTCTGAGAACCTTTGAAGTTGAAGATGTCATCTGCTTAAGTGCTTCAATTGCTTTTTCGGCTTTTGACTCCTGCAGTACGCCCAGAATTGAATTAAGTACTACAACGAACAGAATAATGAATACGGAAGCCGGAAATTCATGATTTACAATATCTACTACTGCAGATATCACTGCTGCAACAAGCAGCACGATGATCATCGGATCAATCAACTGTTCCAAAAATCTTTTTGCCAAAGATTTTTTAGGTGGATCATCCAATTTGTTTTTTCCGTTTTGCTCGAGTCTGTACTCGGCCTCGCTGTTTGAAATGCCTTCTTCAGTTGACTGAAGTTCTTCCAAAACAGTTTTAGTGTCTTTCTGATAAAAGATCATGTCGTCCTCCAAAAAGTAAAAAAATAATGAGAGCATGCCCAAATGGCATGAGTCTCATTACTATGGCAGAACCGGACTTTCGTCGTGATGACGGCCTGCCGCACGAGAAGTGCAAACTACTCCCTCATGTATACGTGGAATAATATACCATTTTATTACAACTTTGTCAAATAATTGTTGTGGATTCGCAGACAGAGTACAAATGGTGAACAAATTAATACCTATGGAGTCTCACTTTTTTGTTGTTATTTTATCAAAACAATAGTAAAATGATGACATATAAAAACTATTGTGAGGTAATTGCTATGAGCAGAATTACAAACATTCCCGAATCTCCGGTAATTTCAAGGTTTTCCGCCCCATGGGATGCAGATTGCTGGTATTATTTGTCTGAAAAGTTCAGCAAAGGATCACACGTATATTCCAACACAGATATAAGTGTGTCAAGTATTCCGTGTTGTATGGAAGGACTTGATTACATCGTCACATTTGATTCAAAATCAAACGGAATTGACGATCACCAGGGCTCGGATTTTTATGTTGAAAGAAAGTCCTGTGTTTATGTGGCATTTGACAGCGAAGCAGTTAAAGGCGGAGCTTTGCCGAAAGAATATGAAAGCTGGAATAAAGAAGACTACACAATAGGATTATCCAATGGTTCATTATTCAATGTGTACTCAAAATTGTACGATGGCAAATCCCATGTCGAACTTCCCGGATTTGGAGGAGATTATCATCAGTATTTCGTTATCGCAGGGGCTGTCGATGATGAAGATGCTGCTTCATTCCCTCAGATAGCTGAATTGCCGAACAGAAAATATGAGATATCGGAAAAAAGAGAGTACAGGTCGTATGTATCATGTGTGTTCCATGATGATATTGCTTCGTATGGATTAAAAGTGAACGGCAGATATGAAATTGTGCCTTCAAAACTTGATTCAGACAAAATGACTTGTGTTTTATATGGAAAATCATCAATTTCATACAAGGTTGGAAAGGGCAGGTATGAAATAAGGACAGACATAAGAGCGGGCAAAGGCTCATTCAAGGTCTTCGGATTGGATGTGTCAGACGGAAAAGTTAAACATGACGAAAAAGTTTTGGCAAAAACCAAACTGAATGAACTGTTGTCAGTTGCACTCGATTATGATGCAGGTAAAAAACATGTAACATACTACGTGAATCATGTCAAGTCACTGGAACTTGACGAAAAAGCTGATGTTTCAATCAAATCAGTTGAAGGAAAACTGATATTGAACAACATTTACATTTCCGACTTTACAGAGAATTATATTGATGACATCGTGTTTGACAAACCCGCAAAATACTCACGCACAAAAGGAACCAGGGTCCAGTTGGTGGACTTCCCGTTTAAGGAGAACCGCAGTCTGGAAATCAGTTCAAAGGCGGGAGGATCGGTGACTGTTCCTCATAGCAAAATTTCCGAAGGAATAACATGTTCAGATTCGAGATTTTTCGTTCATTCAGACAAGGATTGCGTAGCTGTCAGCCTTGTTGATGGCGAATCAAGTGTTGTCTGTTCCGCAGCCTTCTTTGCCAATACCGTTTTTAACTATGAAAACGGCTCATGGAGAAGACTTCTTGGTGAGGTTGCACCACATTGCTACTATCCTGCGGGCAACTGGTACGACGTCAAATTTGTGGTCGACAGCGCAAACGGGAAATATGATTTGTGGGTGGACGGAGCAAAACTTGTTTCATCCGGAAAACTTGAAAACGAAGAATCAGTCATATGCGGCACCAATTATTCAGTCAGTTCCGGAACTGTATATGTAAACAGACTCAGAGTCAGCGACACAGGTTCTTTTGCAAGAAGGGTATTCAACGGAAAAGTATTTAACGTTAAAGATTTCGGTGCAAAGGGAGACGGAAAAACCCTGGATACCGAAAGCATTCAGAAAGCAGTTGACAAGGCTGCATATACTGGCGGAACAGTACTTGTTGAAGGCGGAACATTCTTCTCAGGTGAAATCAGATTAAAGTCAGATATGACATTCTATGTTGATGAGAATGCTGTGATTCTCGGAACACATGACCATGGGGAATATCCTTTGAGAGAACCCGGTCCCTCATTATGCGCACACAGGCAGCTCGGAAGAGGTTTGATCTATGGTGAGAATCTGACAAATATAACAATAACGGGCGGAGGAATGCTTGACGGAAATGGTCTTTACAGATTCAAGATGAATGATCCGGTCGGTGACAAGAAAAATGAAGACGCAAGACCAGATATTGTTTATATCACATATTCAGACAGCATTATAGTTAAGGACATCAATTTCAGAAGAAGTGCATTCTGGACTGTTGTCCCGCTCTCTTCAAGAAATATAACAATAAAGAATCTGAAACTGGATTGTCAGAATACTCCAAACAGGGATGGAATCGATCCGGTTGACTGCTCAGATATGACGATTAGCGGATGCAATATTATGGCAGGAGACGACGGACTGTGCTTCAAGAGCTCAGATCTGCTCGGATGCAGGAACATTGATGTTTACGACATGAGCATACAAAGCCTCGCATCGGCAATAAAATTCGGAACAGATACGTACTACTCACTCGAAAATCTGAGAGTCAGGGATGTTTTTGTCAAGAACGTAAACAGATGTGCAGTCTCACTGGAATCTGTTGACGGAGCTTCAGTAAGGAATGTGTTGTTTGAAAGAATAGATGTCACCGACGCAGCAGCTCCCGTGTATATTGTTACAGGAAGCAGGAACAGGCTGCCAAAAGGAATTACAACAGTAAGAACAAGCAGGATGAAGGGCATCACATTCAAGGATCTTAATGCAAGATCCCCCAGAACTTTCGGGCATCCTCTTCCGATAAGCGAAACTCTCGTTGTTGCACAGTCTGAAAACAATCTGATTGAGAACGTCACATTCAAAAACTGGAATATTGTTGTACTTGGCGGACAGGAG
>Ga0247610_10001936_pt1 | contig 24723 bp, 23 predicted proteins | sample 174DNAGHGhighgp2_FD_193483 | JGI IMG/M metagenome (GOLD analysis project Ga0247610, IMG submission 193483) | Sheep rumen microbial communities from Palmerston North, Manawatu-Wanganui, New Zealand - 1742 DNA GHGhigh gp2 | ecosystem: Host-associated > Mammals > Digestive system > Stomach > Rumen...
GGGTGAATAGCCCGTCTGGCGGTAGATCTCAATCACTTGATCGTAATATTTCTCCCTTTTCTCTGTTTGATAAACTAACATTGTTAACTCTTTGTTTAGGAGTCAACTTTTTTCAGTTAAAGACACTATAGGGCGGTTGTGGAACTCGTATTCAAATTTGGCCTTCATCTCTGCCCGGATGTCCTGCATCTGGCGGACGGTGGCTTCCATCTGGGCATATATGGCGGCTGCGGGGTCTTGTGTCGGCATAAAGAAGGGATTAAAGCAGCGGTGTCATATAGAGCGGGAGGTATGTGATTCCCTCCCTGACCTCAACGTCGTTGGTATGCAGGACATAGGGGGTGGAGAGGTACTGGCCGAATTTCTTGACGCATTTTCTGAGCGAAGTTAGCGTGTAGTTCGTGCTGCTCTTGACCTCTATGGGCGAAATGTTATGCCGGGAGGTGACAATCTCTTTCTGGATAAGGAAGTCAATTTGCATCCGGTTCTCGGCTTCCTCCTTGTCGTAATTATTATAGAAGAAGAGTTTGCTCCCAGCTGTCTTGAGCATCTGGGCCACTATGTTTTCCACCAGCATTCCCTCGTCTATCTCCAGCTTGTCAAACATCAGTTTCTGGTAGATTTCGTTGGTGACGATGCCACGGGCGCTGAAGGCCAGTGATATGAGCAGGCCGGTGTCACAGAAATAGCATTTGAGTGTGGTGCGGTCTTCATTGAGCTGGAGACCGATGTTAGGAGCTGTGGTGTTGTAGCAGATGTTCACCAACTTGGCATCATCCAGCCAGAAGAAAGCGCTGTCGTATTCACGCATTCTGGCTTCATCCTTGAGAGCCGCGAGGGTAAACTGTTTTTCCTTTTTCTGGAGCTGCCCGGGAATGGCTTCGTAGATGGCACTGACGCGGGCGGTAAGGCCTTCTGCGTATTTCTTGATATCGTTCTTATATAGGCGAAGAATCTGGCGCTTGATGGCATCAACCTTAGTGAAGTCGCGAGTGGCAGCGTATTCGGCCACAGCCTGCGGCATACCACCCACAATCAGATACTGGCGGAAGTAGTGCAGCGCCTCCCGGTGGAAGTCTCCCATCGGCTTGCATTTCTCAAACTGCTGACGGATGTAGGGCATCATTACTTCGTTGCCCATAGCCCAGAGGAATTCTTCGAAGTCCATCGGGTACATTTCGATGCCGTCTTCTTCCGAGGGAATGACGATATTCTCCACGTTCTTCTTGATGGAGATGAGGGAACCGGTTTCCAGATAATCAAAGCGGTGGTCGGCCACCAGTGTCTTGATGGCTTCACGAGCCTTGGGGCATTTCTGAACCTCATCGAAAATGATGAGGGATTTGCGCGGAGTGAGGCGTTTCTTGTAGTGGAGCTGGATGTTCTGCAGGAGGGTGTCGACATCTTCCATGTATTCATCGAACCAACCTTTGACCCGCTGTGGGGCCTTACTGAAATCGATAAGAATATAGGATTCGTATTCGTTCTTTGCGAATTCCTGTGCAATGTAGCTTTTGCCTACACGGCGCGCACCTTCAATCATAAGGCCAGTGGTGCCGTTTTTCTCTTGCTTCCATCTAAGGAGCTGGTCGTATATCTTTCTTTTCATAATCACGTTTCCGAGGTTTTTGGATGGGCCGGTTATACACCTTTCCGCGATTTTTTACAGGTGCAAAGTTACACCTTTCCGCGAATTCTGCAAATTTATTCGTCCCAGGCGGCTCCTATCTTCTTCATTGCATCCTCTTTGGACTTCTCGGCAATGTCAATGTAAGGTTTCATCGACTTATAGTCGCAGTGGCCGGTCCACTTCATGACAACCTGAGGAGGAATTCCGCTGGCCAGGGCGAAGCAGATGAAAGTCTTGCGGCCGCAGTGCGTGGTGATAAGGGACCACTTGGGCACGATGTCTTCCTCTCTCTTGTTGCCACGGTAGCAGACTACGCGGATGGGCGTGTTGAATTCGCAGAGCTCGCAGAGGTCTTTGAGGTAGCGGTTCATGTCTTGATTGGTTATGACCGGCAGGGCAAGGTCTCCGGGGAAATGCTGGTCCTCGTATTTCTTGAGGATTTCTTCGGCCTGGGGGCTGAGTTGGATGATGAGGCTGTCCTTGGTCTTCTGGGTGGTGATGTAGATGGCTCCGTCCCGGATGTCGCAGCGGTGCAGCTGGGCCATATCAGAATAACGCAGGCTGGTGAAGGCGCAGAAGCAGAAGAGGTCGCGGGTCTTGGCCAAGCCTCCGGCTTCTTGGACGGTCTTCTCGTATTCGTTACCATTGAGGTCTTTGAGCTTGACCACAGTGCCATTGGCGGGAATCTCATAGTGGTATAGCTTGAGCAGCTCTTCTTTGTTGAGGAAGATAACCGGCTTCTGGACCACGTTGAATTTGGGCTTGTAATTCTGGATGGTGTTCTCGGTGGTGATACCCTTGCGGATGGCCCAGTTCATGAACCAAAGGAGGTTTTTGTATTGCTTTCGAGCGCTGGATTCTTCCAGTCCGGCATCCTCACGCAGGTAAATAATGAAATTGTTGAGGCCATCACGGTTGAAATATTCCGGGGTTTTCGCCTTGCCGAATTTTTCAATGTGCCTGCGAAAGGATTTGAGCATCCGATAGCTGGAGTCGGACCAGCCGTTGGTGATGCTACATTCACGCAGGAATTCATCAATGCGCTTGAGGGTGCTGACGGTCTTCTCCTTTGGCTCCATCTTCTCCTGCACTTTCTCCACGGTCACCTTTTCTGGCGTAACTGACATGGCCTTTTCAAACTGGACACGCATATCCATTTCCGTGGGCTTTTCGGAGATGGAGAGATCGAAGTCGGAGAACTGCTTCTGAAGACTGTTGATTTTTGAGTTGATGTAGCGGTAGTCCTGACCGGCTTTGTTTGTGTAGCCCTGCTTGACCTTCTGCTTTGCCGCATCCCATTTGTCTGGGAGGATGTAGATTCCCATGGTCTTTTGCAGGCGGGTACCGCGTATGCTGATGACGGCACGGATAAGGGCCTCGTCAGATTTGTTGATGTGGTTTGTGAGGTAGAAGTTTATTTTCATGTCGCTTACGTGTTATATTTCTGTGTCTTTTACTTCGTAAAAGATGGGCTGACCGGCTTCTACAAGGGGTTTGTTTCGGTTCTTCCGGCCCGGGAGCGTATCCCACTTTGTATCCCACTTTTTTCTAAACGCAAATATAACACATTAAACCCTATTATCCAAAAATATCTGAGAAATAATGAGTTACGAGCGAATTTTATAACGTGAGAAACCTTAAAAAGTTACTCTTTGTTACTTCCCAGCACCACGGAAACCCGCTCTGTCTGAGCGGGTTTTATTTTTTGTTCACACTTTTGTTCACACTTTTTGGGAAATTAAACTCCATTTTAAAGCCCTCTAATGCCTTTTTTCGACACCCGACCGAGACGGGAAAAAATAGAGTTTTTCGCGTCAGAAAAAAGTGGGACGGAAGTGGGACGGAGCAAATAAAATGTCATTCAATCCTTCAAGAATTCCTTTGAATCATACACTTTTCTTCTTAAATATACGGCCAGATTATACACTTTTCCTTTCACGAGCACAAAAAGTAGTAAGAAAATCGGGAAAAAGTAGTAAGAAAACGATGAAAAGTAGTAAGAAAATTCTCATCCTGCTTAATGAGCATCCAGCTAATTCAGCCCGAAAGCTAGCCTTGCATTCAGTGAGTGAAGGCATTCATTCATTCTTTCTTTCAGTGATTCAGTGATAGCATTCACTCATTCATGTCGTTTTGTCGTTAAATCTTGATATTGTTACATCGTTATGTCGTTATATCGTTACTTTGTGACGTTGTGATATTGTGACGTTGTGACGTGTATATTCCCCACGCTTGATGATATAATCTAAAGATTCTTCGTAACTTCGCACAAAACAAGCACCTCCCGTTTTAGTTATGAATCCGAATACAGATTTTGAAAGGATTACGCAATACGTTTATCAGAAGCTTGTGAACAACGATGTTCTCAAGCCGACTACAGTACAGCATAATGTAAAGCTTAAAGGTAAGTCTGGTTGCGAGCACCAGATTGATGTGTATTGGGAGTATGAGATTGCCGGTAATTTGCACCGCGTGGCCATCGAGTGCAAGAATTACGATTCACTGGTTTCTGTCGGAAAAGTCCGGGATTTCCAGGGAGTTCTTTCTGACCTCAACAATGTCAACGGCATCATGGTTTCCAAAAGAGGCTTCCAGGATGGCGCGAAGAAATATGCAGCCGAGTACGGCATTTCCCTAAAAGAGTTGCGCCGACCGGGATGGAACGAAATTATTGGCTCCATCACAACCGTTGTACATACCGATATCCGTCACACTCTTTATCTCTTTGATGACGAGTGGGTTAAAGAGCATAACTTCGATCTGAACAAGATACGTAGTTTCTATGCGAGTTTCCAGTTCGACAAGGCGGATTACTGGAAAGCGGCAACTCACCTCCCCATTGAGACGAAGGATCACTTTATCAGGAACTGCAAGGGAAAGATTATATCCTCCCTTGAAGAACTTGAGAAGCAGCTCCCGGACAATCCAGAACCCGGTTCGGAAATTATCTTTCCTTTTGAGGATGGCTGGGTAGAATCCCGCTACTGGGGGCCAGTCAGAATCCGTGAAGTGAAGTTTGAATACGAAAGCAAGGTCCATGAAACAACCATAAACCTTGCTGCGGATGACTTCGTAGAGGCCATTTTGGAAGATGCCCTGGGTGGCAAGACGGATTACGTACCGAAATACTATTAGTTGTTTTGAAAAGGAAGGACACGCACATAAGAATGAGATAGAAGAAACTAATGTGCTTCTGAACCCATCTTGAAAAAAGCGCCTACGCTTTTCATTGTTTTTCAAGGAGCCCTTCAGGCCAGTCGAATTCTGCCTGGACGTAATCCCAGCTGACTGTTTCCTCCGTGAATGGCTCTTCATCCGGTCCGATGACGTTCGTGTTCACATAGGAGAGGATGGCCGCAATGTGTGCCTCCATCATCCGGTTGAACAGCTCCGGATTATCGAACTCGAAAGCCCAGAACGGCATGTCTCCGTTTCCTTTGAGGTAAGATTTCACGAAGTCAATCTCTTCCTCCGACAAAGCAAGGTTGAAGGAGGTCTCGTAGAACTCAGCAGTATCAAAGCGGAAGCGAATGCCGAAGGTAAAGGTTGTCATTATCACAATTACCGCCAATGGGGATGTTTTCCATTGACGGTACAAAGGTACACTGAATGTATGCAATATATTTGCGCTTTTTCCAAATGAGGCCTTCTTAATTACGGGATCGGCATCTGCTTTCTCTTACGAGGCACTAATTTGTATTTCCTTGATAAAAGCTGGTGTAGAACCCGAAGATCTGCGAAAGACAGTTCGTCATAATAAACGCCCGTGATGCATTTGTGGGTTAGATTTAGGTACATAGGGGCATCGGCTTCAACTCTCTCAAATAGAACAAAGCGGATTTCATCCTCTTTTTCGGAGTTCCACCCTTTGGTCGCGTTTATCTTGCTTTTGGAAGCCACCAGTCTCTTTATCAAAATATACCGAAACAGGTCATTTGAGGTAATCCCAAGTTCCCTTTTTACCACCCCCTCGATACTATCATAGTAATCGACAGTCAGCAACGGTGTCTTTCTCCCTTGTTTTTCGAGGGCGTTGAGTGTTTTTGGGACATCCAGCTCTATACAGAGTCCATTCCCATCTGCATAGTTGCTCCAAAGAGTCTTGTTATCCGAGGTTCTGCAGAGACTGCAAATCCCCCAATGCGCTATTTCTTCTCCTTCGCGCTGGATAGCTCGCTCAATTTCATCTTTTGATAATCCCAAAGAAAGGCCTAATTCCCTGTACGAATCGTAATTGAGAACGGCAGCACTACAGTCATATTCATCATTCAATGCGCAGGCGCTTGTAAAGCGAATGTCAGATTTGCGAAGCATATCCATGCCACCACTAAAGTCAACATATTTGTAGACTTTTAGATATTGTGATGCTTCTGCTGCAAGAGAACGGATGTACTGCTGTGCTGTCATCTATAAACTACAGATAATCCAGGTTCGAGAGCATGCGAGTGATGAGGTCGCGGAAGCCGGCTTTGAAGGCGTCATTCTGTTGATACTCGCGGTAGAGGGACATGTCGCCTTTGCGCTTCTGGCGGATGATGCGGTCAATAATAACTGCCATTGCGGCGTCTACGGCCTGCTGATCTGGATTGCCGATAACCAAGTTCTTATAATCCTCATCTTCGGCAACGGCGCGGGTTATATTGACCAGCTTCTCTTTCTGGTCTTCAGGGGTAGCATCCCAGCCTTTGAACCAGTGGTCGTTGAACTCCGCGATGATGCGATCCAGGTAATCTTTGACGGCCTCTTCTCCACCATCAGCATTCACCATTTCAGGTTTTAGCGGGTCAACGGTGGACTCACCAGGGTCAAGCTGAATGGTCTCGTTGAGTGCGGTACGGCGGAGGCCATAGGTATTGAGGTCAACAGAGTCCAGAAGATCCTTGATGCTTTCCACATTGGGACCAGCAACAATGAGCTGCGGGATGAGCAGACGCAGGAACCAGAAGAGTTTCTCCCAGTCGGCAACCTCATAATCCATGATAGCGGCGACGCGGGAGTAAATCTTGACGAATTGCTTGCACTTCATCTTGAAATCGGCCTTACCGTTCTCATCCCACTCAATCTCATTGTTGAAGCGATCTGCAGCAATGTCGATGATGGGTGCAAACTCATCGGCCTCGGCGCCGTGGATATATAGATCGATGAATTGGTTCACCTCGTCCATATCAAATACACCAACACTGAGCAGGGCTGTCTTGAGCTGGTGAAGGATATTGACATCCGTGGCTTGAGAGAGTGTTGTGGAGGTATAGAAGGGGTCAAAGGCGTCTTTGATGCCTTCCTTTGTGTTGTAGAAGTCCAGGATGAAGAGGCTTTCGCTGAGCTTCCCAAGCTCCGGAGCGGAACGATTGAGACGGGACAGCGCTTGCACGGCAAGGACGCCATCGAGCGGCTTGTCAATGTACATCGCACAAAGTTTGGGCTGGTCGAAGCCGGTGATGTACTTGTTGGCCACCACAAGAATGCGGTTCTCGTCTTTGTCAAATTCTTTGGCGGTATCGGAATCCGGGAAGCCGTTCATGGACGCTTCGCTATAGTCTTTCCCCGAAATGGTCTTGGTGCCAGAGAAAGCGATGAGAATGCCGTAAGGCAGTTTGTTGCGATCTTTGATTTCACACAGGGCCTTGTAATACTGGATGGCGCACTCGATGTCTTTGGTGACGACAAGGGCCTTGGCCTGCCCCTTGAGCTTATGAGTACGGAAGATCTTGGCATCGAAATGCGACAGCATCACCTCAGCTTTGGCCATGATGGTTTTGGGCTCGCGCTCAACATAGCGACGAAGCATCTTCTGGGCACGATCTTTATCGAACTCCGGGTTATCCTCAATGCTCTTCGTGAGCTCGTAATAACTACGGTATGTAGTATAGTTCACCAGCACATCCAGGATGAATCCTTCCTCGATAGCCTGTTTCATGCTGTAAAGGTGGAACGGGTGGAATTCCCCCTCCAGGTCTTCGGTGCCGAAGCGCTCGAGCGTTTCTCGTTTTGGAGTAGCCGTGAAGGCGAAATAGGAGCAGTTGCTGCTCATCTTCCGGTCCTTCATCAATTTCTCCAACAATTCGTCGGTGTCCCCGCCACCCTGGTCTGCATCTTTTTGTACGGTAGCATTGAGTTTGTCTGCAGCAATGCCAGACTGAGAGGAATGGGCCTCGTCGATGATGATACCGAAGTTATGGCCACTGACATCGCTAATCCTGTCACAGATGAACGGGAATTTCTGGATGGTGGTAATGATAATGCGCTTTCCATCCTCAATGGCCTTCTTCAACTCTTCAGAAGAGTCGGCGTGAGCGATAATCTTCTCGCTTTGCCCAAAAGCCTTGATGTTGGCCGTAATCTGGCGGTCCAGCAGGCGGCGATCGGTAACAACCAGTACGGAATCGAACAGGTGCTGGTCAAGCGCTCGTGCCCTGACGGCATCCGTTGTGGCCGGACAGGTGCTGATGAGTTTGTAGGCCAGCCAAGTGAGCGAATTGGATTTACCAGAACCGGCAGAGTGTTGGATGAGGTATGTTTTGCCAATACCCACCTGGGCCACGTCGGATTCCAGCTTTGTAACAACATCCAGCTGATGATAACGCGGGAAGATGAGGCGCTTGGCGTTCTTCATTATGTGAGGCACTTTCTTTCCGGTCTTGGCCTCGCCATAATCGAACATCACGTAGTTCATCAGGATGTCCGAAAGGGTGTCTTTCTGCAGGATGTGGTTCCACATATAGGCCGTTTTATACGAGCCATCTACAGAAGGAGGATTGCCGGCGCCCTGACCGTCGGGCAGGCCTTTGTTGAAGGGCATGAAGTAGGTTTCCTTCCCCTGCAAGCGGGTTGTGAAGTACACCTCGTCTTTGTCCAGGGTGAAATGGGCCAGGCAACGGCCGTAGTTCAAAAGAGCTGCCTTGGGATTGCGCTCTTCCTTGTACTGTTTCTGACCATTGTAGCGAGCAGTCTGGTGAGTCCAGGGATTCTTCAGTTCAAAGGTGAACAGTGGAAGTCCGTTGAGGTACAAAACCATGTCGATCTCCAGTCCGGGATTGAGGGTGGAGAAGGTCTGCTGTCTGGTGATGGAAAACTGGTTCTTGCCATATTTGATATGGCTTTCGTGGCTATCGGAAGCAGACGGCTTGGGGAAGAAGAGTTTTATGTGGATGTTCTCTACATCCACTCCTTCCCTGAGGACCTTAATGATGCCGAAGTTCGTAATCTCGGCGAAGACCTGATGCGGCAGAACCGTCCGGATGTCCCGGCCTTTGTATTCCTTCAGGACATCTGCCTGCGTGGATTCGAGGAACGACCACAGGCGACGTTCGTCTATGGCCAGCTCTTTATTCATATCCTTCGGAAGGCCCCAGTAGTATTGGGACGCATCCGGAGACTGAGCCTCCACATTATCGGTGCCGGCGGCTTTACGCTCCTCAAGGGTGCTGCCAACCAGGGTTTTCTCAATCAGGCTCTCAAAGGCCTGCTCATTGGTCATCGATAGCATCATACGACTTTGACTTTACCGGTTACTACATCGTTGATTATAATCTGCTTGCGCTCCAACAGATAATCTTTCATACTTTCGTAAGAAGCAATCATCTCATCAATCGGAGCAAATACCTTGTCTAAATAAGCCACAATGGATTTTTGCTCATCAAGGGGAGGAATTGGTAGTTTTATACTCCGTATTACATCTGGAGAGACACGCTTTTGGCTATTTGTCGCGCCATTACTATTATTGATAAGATAATCCGTAACCCGATAATTCAGTAGTGAGTACTGAATAAACAACGGATCATCTTTATATATCTTAACTGGAACAAACTCTCCTGAGGCCACAGATATCTCCCGAGGATTGCTTATATACCAAATCCGCTCTTTATGAACATTTAACTTATTGATCAATAGAGTTGGACCAGTAATTAAGAGTCGCGAGCTATCAAGATTCTCGGCCGGTACATATTGCGGTCTTCTTCCTTCGTCGAATGCGGGCATACTGTACTCATAAACCATTTTGCCCTTGAGTTCTTTAGGATCAATGATCGCCTTTTCGACTTTCCCAATATATTTGAGAGCAAGAACATTCCAGTGGCTAGGAATCTCACCAAGATAATCAATCCCACTCGCTTTGAGTGAGGATTTTGAATTTAAGCCTTTTGTCAAGACATTGCTTACCATGATACGCTTTCTCTCGTTGAGAAGGTCTATCATACGCTGTTGTTGGGCGATGGCTTCATCTATCTTGGAGGTGGTGTTGTCAAGGTATGCGACCATTGCATCCTGTTCCTCACGGGGCGGAATCAACGTAAGAACCTGGCCAAAATCGTCAGTGTACATTCTCCATCGGGAAGGAATGACTCCCGTAGAGTGTCTGGCGAACTCAGCAAGATACATCGGAGTTTTGTAAAGGTAGTGCATATACCGAGGATTGTTTTCTCCCTGAAGACGATATACACAATATGCAGGGCTAACCAGGCCGTTATAACGAGACACGCCAAGACCGCCCATCCACGCAAGCATGATATTGATTACAAGGTCGTTTTCTTCAACCACTTTGTAACCGACAAGAGATTCGCTGCGCGAGCCTAATGCCGGCGTGATACCATCATATTGAGAAACAGATAGCAGATCCTCTTTACCAGTTTGAGAAACGGAGAAGGATTCGCGCCAGAGGTATTTTGACTTAAGGAGGCCCCAATGACTGGGAATCTTGCCAATCCAGTCAAAGCCACTATCCTTGTATGAGTTGTATTGTCCCATAGTCCGTCAATTACAACAATTCAAACAGAGATTTTATGTAGCCCTGACTCTTCTCATCCAGAGCCACAATGTCATCCTGATTCTCCTTCAGTGTACGCAGCGGAGCTGGCTTGTAGAAATACTTATTGAAGGAGATTTCGCAGCCAATCTTGGTGGGTGCAATATTGATCCAGGCATCATCTACATACGGCCGCACCTCCCGCTGGAAGTACTCATAGATGTCTTCCTTGACCGGAATCTTCTCCGTATCGCGGAGATCGCTGTCAGACTCATACTCCAGGAATTTGCCCTTTCCGGTGGCGGTATAGCCGTAATCGGCAAAGCGCTCACGGGACACCTTAAAGGTGCGCTCCAGCACCTCCAGGTCCTTGGCATCGGCCTTGAGCTCTTTCTTGATGACTGGAGAGGCCTTGGGGTCGGTAACAGACATAGCGCGTGCAATGGTCTTGAGAGCGGCAGCACCCAGACCGAGTTTCAGCTTCTTGGCCGCAGTATCAATTTTACCAGAGAAAACGGCGTAGTCCATATAGACATCGTTTCCAATCTCTTTGTGTAGGGCCTTAGCGGCCTCGACAAGCGCCTTACGCTCTTTCCACTTGACTGCAGCAACGAGCCCGGCCAGCTTCTTGTCTGTGACCTTGATCTCGTTTTCCTGCAGGTATTCTTTGATGTCGGTAATATCGGCATCGAGGCCGGTGAACACCTTGTCCCGATAGGTCTCGTATAGCCATTTGGAGAGTTCCAGGTTGGACTTGTCGAAGAGGAGCTCATCTATGAGGATTGCGTTGAACTGGCTACGGAGGCGAAGCGGACGCTCGATGGTGACGTTGTAGTAGCGGAAATCATCACCGTCGAAGACTTTGGAAACGACTTTGTGGTCGCCTTCAACAATCTCTTCGTTAGTGAAATTGCGATAGGCACGGAGAATCATTTCCCGTGCTTTGGGGTCAATGGTACAGTTGCGGCTGCCCTGATTCTTGCGCAGTTTCTCAAAGGCCTGCGATGCATCGATGAGCTGGATTTTATCGCGATGCTCCCAGTCTTTCTTGTTGGAAAGGAGCCAGACGTAGGTAGTGATACCAGTGTTGTAGAAGATATTGTTCGGCAACTGGATGATGGCCTCAACAAGGTCGCTCTCTACCAGGTGACGGCGGATGTTGCTTTCTCCGCTGCCCGCATCACCGGTAAACAAAGATGAGCCATTATGGATGGAGGCGATGCGGCTTCCCTGAGGCTGAAATTCGATGGGTTTCATCTTATTGGCCTCTTCAAGGAGGAAGAGCAACTGGCCGTCCGAGGTACGCGGTGTGGAGTCAAGAACTTCCACCTCCCCCGCGAAATTGAGCAGGGTGAGCATAAAGCGGCCATCGAGCAGCTCTTTCTCGTGGTAGATTTTCTTCTTATCCTCTTTCCAGGACTTGCCGTACGGAGGATTGGTAATCATGTAGCCAAAAGTCTGGTCTGCGAAATGGTCCTCGGTGATGGTGTTGCCCAGATGAATACCGGAAGGGTCAACGCCTTTGATGATGAGGTCAGATTTACAGATGGCGTATGTCTCCGGGTTGATCTCGGTACCGGAAAGCTGAATGGCGTTGGGGTTGATGCCAAGGCCCAGGAGATACTCACGGCCTTCAGTAAGCATGCCGCCAGAGCCGCAGGCGGGGTCGTAGAGGGAGATAATCTTGGGAAGGTTATCCTTAACGGGCTCGAAGACCAGGTGTGCCAGCAGGGTTATAGCATCGCGGGGTGTGAAGTGTTCTCCCGCCTCCTCGTTGTTCTCTTCATTGAAGCGGCGGAGGAGTTCCTCGAAGATGGTGCCCATGCCGATATTGGTAAGAGCCGGTATCCGGAGGCCATCGGGGTCGAAGGCGTCTTTATCGGTAAGGTTGATGCGGGGATCTGTGATGCGCTCGATAATGGACAGAAGGCGGTCGTTGTCGGCCAGCTTCTTGGCTTTGTTGTAGTAGTCAAAGTTCCGGAGCACGTCGCGGACGTTCTCACTGTAGCCGTTGAGGTATTCTACGAAGTTATCGTAGAGGAGGTCGTTATTGTTGGTGGCCTGGGACTTCAGGCGATTCAGCGTCCACTTGCTGGTGTTGAAGTAGCTGAGGCCGGTGATATCCTTGATTGCATCCTCATCCAGGGTGCCCAGCTGCATCTCCTGCTGCTCCTTGACTTCTTCGTCCACCTCGTTCTTGGTGGGTTCCAGGAGGGCATCAAGACGGCGAAGGACCACCATCGGGAGAATGACGTCACGATACTGGCCACGGAGGAATACGTCGCGAAGGACATCATCGGCGATGTTCCATATGAGGGCAACCATTTGGCTGTGAGAGGTTTCCATAAATAGCTATATATTAACGGTTTATTTAGTTATTCTTATGCTTTTCGATGATGTCGTATTGGAATTTCTTCACATATTTTTTCCCAGGGAATCGGTTATCGTCGCCGAAAGCCTTGATTCCAATGTAATCACAATCCTCCAATTCATCTTTCTTTTCAATATTGAAGTCATCCAGCGTGAAGTAGGAACTATTATATGTTTTCGTTTCTTTCACGTATCCTTCGTATTTGTACTTGCCAGTCCAGATGTCACCATCGAATACTCTCTTTGTTGTCTTCTCATACCAAACGAGCAAATCCATGGCTATGTGCGTGACTGCCTGCAGAAGACTGGAGTTCTTTGTTTCCTTAAGGTAATCAAGAACATGGATCCCTTCTTCTAAACCATCATGCGAACCATCTTGAGTGATGTCAAGAAAAAACCATAGGGAGCGAATAAGCGCAGGGTGCATCAAGTCCTTAACAAGCATCTTATACGGCTCAACCTCTCCTTTATCAAGTAGTTTTGGAATAGCGTTCAGAGGCATCTTAGGAAGGATTCTCCGTTGCTTACATGCGGCATATAAATTCTCAAAAAGCCGGCGAATGGCATTATACCGGTCCTTGACATCGTCAATAGTAATATCTTTATCGTAATCCAAGAGGAGGCAGTGCATAAGCTCATCCTCTGCGCCTTCAATCATACTTGCAGCCTGGAAAGCCTCAGGATACCTACAACGAATTTGATGCTCTGGCGTATTAATCCTGTCAACTTCCGTAATTAGCCGTTCGAAAACATCCGAAAGGTCATTATCTATCTTGTGGAAATACAGATTATTCTCAACGAAATAATCCAAATAGTGACCAGCACCGCATAACTCCTGCAGCAGTTCCAACTTACGACCAGTGTAGAGAATGAAAGGGATGCGATTTCCATTCTCGCCAAGATCCTCCAAGATATTCACTGTCTCAAAGAATCCTGAGAGCTCTCTCTCTGATTCAGGCACATCGCCTTGCCTTAAATAATTTGCATCAGTAATAACGGCGTCCACCCAGCTGATACGTTTTTCGAGCTTTGTACGTAACTCCTTGGCGTTTTTTGCCGTGTCAACAATGCGAATATGATACTTTTCAAGGATGTCGACCAACTCGTTGTCTTCTCCTTGAGTATTATATACGGACGTTTTATCATCCGCCCAAATGATGTTATACGTACGATTCTTCATACTGCGAAGTGAATTTAGTTGTAGAACTCTCTTTAACGGGGAGCAGAATATCAATAATGAAGGGCCACTCCATTTCTGTACGATAAGCTATGTACCCCCCGAAGCGGTGAGCGATAGTGTCAACATGGTTGCCTCCCAGCCCTGTATGACCAGAATCTCCGACAAAAACGCCACGTGACCGAAAAACTTCGATGCTATATCCAGCAGGAGCCTCAAGGCCGTTATTCATGACAGAAACCTGTAGGAACGGCTTCTCATTCAGAAGAACCGGAGAAATACGAATGCATACCATATTCCCGTCCGCAGCCGTATAATTTCCATCGCGGAATCCATGACGTGAAGCATTCTCTATAAGCGTATCAAGGGCAATACGAAGCATCATAGGATCAAGCTCCAGCACGGTGTCACCATCTGTGGCATCTTGAACGATAACTTGGTAATCAGTGGTATTAATGAAGTTCGCCCAAGCTCGAACATAGTCGGCTATTTCGTCGCTAATCTTGACTGGCTTCATTGCAAAGCTTGCCTTTTTCAGATCGCCGCCGATAGCCGTGGTCATACGCCTGATATACTGACAAACATCAATAAGAGATGTGACTCTACGGATATATTTCTGGGCAACCTGGACCGTTTCTGGCTGGTTGTCGGAGAAATCGGGCTTCATGTCGAGCAGCGTCGAAATGATCTGATTCTGACGTTTAAAGGGTGTAGCCAGGATATGAACAATATCACCGCCAGCCTTATTAATCTGGTAGCGAGCTTTCTCAGCCGCATCAGTTGCGTCGCGCTCAGCGATCTCTTTAGTTTCATACCACTTGAGATACTGTTCCTGTAAAGGCTTCTGAGCGATTATGATCCTCCGATATAGAAGGGCTCTTGACATATTACCAGAAACCGGGGAAGTCGACTCAAGTAATTGCCTACAGAAAACGTCATCCTTTAAAAGAAGCGTTGCGATGTACTCGGCACTCACCTTATCGCTGATTACGCGATACGCAAAGACACGACGATTAATAGCGATTGTGCTCTCAGAGTTGTGCATATATGCTAATACCTCTCGGTTTTTGGCTATGAAAAGGATGCAAGGCCCTGATACCGTATATCCAGAGTCAATGAAGTCACGAGTTATGAGTGATGTGTTCGGATGTCTAATATCTAACACCTTGTTAGAGAAAGCCCCAACGGGAAGGACATCAATATTAACAGAATAGCGAAGGCGCGATTCTGGAATACGCTCTAAAAGCTCAGACAGACTGACAATTTCATGCCCTTCTTCGCACACACTAGAAGCGGGCAAATAGTTGTCACCATTCAAAACGTAATCCTGATGACTCAATTCATCATAAGACACAGTCTTAATGAATTCCGGGGTTTCGGATTCAATAATAGAGATGACCTTCTGCCAGTCTAGTGCTCTATACTTCGAAGGATTCTCTCTTAGGCAACTCGAGACATTAATAAACCGAACAGAGTCATGCTTATCAGAAGTACTAAGAATAACAATGGAGGTCCTGATAGAAGTGTTGGGGAAAATACCCTCGGGAAGTTCGATGACAGTATCAAGGACACCGTCTTTACACATCATCTCACGCAAGCGAGAGGAGGAAGGACGAGTAGTGAAAGACTGCGGAACAATCGTGGCAACCATCTTCTTAGGGTAACCAAAAGAATGGCTGTATTCGTCTTTCCCCATCGAGCGAAGGAAAAACAGGTCCTCTGATGTGGTAATGGTTGTCCGAGGGTTAGAAATCTCGCCTAGCGGGACACGAAGGCCAAAGGGTACGGAAGCGACAACCGCATCATAGTGATTGCCTTTCCAGCATTTGACAGAATCCTCTAATTCGACATTCTCCGGATTAAGTCCATGAGCATGAAGGCGTAATTTTGCAAGGGCTAATGAAGTGGGATTGATTTCTTGAGCCACAAAAGAGCAGTCTGGCCCAAGTGCAATAGGATACGAGCAGAGCCCTGCAAATGGATTATACAGGGTTTTTACCCCGTATTTCTTCATATAGAAAGCTATAATCTCCGTGACACTGCGAGGCTGGATATACTCTATGCTCTCGCGACGCCCAGCAAAAACTGAAATGAGCTTAAAATAGCTGTCCACATATGTGGCGTAATTGGAGATAAACTCATCGTCTTCGATGTTACAAAGGTCGAACCAGAGTTCTGCCATATTCTCAGCGACCTTGTTTGACCAGAAGAAATCACGGAAGTAATAGAGAACGGGATCAGTAGACACAGTATCCCTATCAACGACCATTAAAGAACGACGAGGCTCAACAGGGTCAAAGCGACAAGGGATTTTCATGCGTCGACAGTACAGTAATACAGCGCCTGCTACAACGTCATCAATCCTGAGTGCTTCAGCTCCACGCATCTTTTGCAAAGCACTCAAAAACATATCTTCTGGCCTCAGAGTAATCATGAGCAAAAACTAAAACGTAATGAAAACAAAGTTCTGTCTAGCATTTGACGCTGCAAAGGTAGAGCTAATCTATGCAACACATTTGCGCATCTTCTATTCCTCCTGTTTTTCTATAATGTTTCGTATACGGCCTAACATCTTGTTTCTAAACGGCTCGTCCCCCAGAATTTTGGCGGTATCTGCATACCTTAGCAGAATTCCCTCTAATTCTTTATTGGGGATGATATCCATCGACACTTCTGCACATCCGGTCTTCTCAATTTCCTTTTCCGAGGGGAAGTTGATATATGGATAGAACGGCTTCGTGCGCAAATAAAAAAAGTCCCGCCGGGCGGCATTGTCCTGCTTTGGATCTCCAGTGTTGAAATCGAACCTCAAAACAAGATGAATGGGCCCCTCTGAATCGAGCCTGGTCACCCCGACAATGTCTCCAAAGTAGTCTTCCTTGAAATCTTTCACATCCTGGATAGAGACCTCCCGATAGATTGTTGGCACCGTCTTGACGCTTGCAATTCTGTCCAACGGAAGGTTCAGTATTCCGGAAGCAGGCTTCTTCTCTTTGGCTGCCTGCTCGCAGTATCCAAAGAGGAACCACCGGTTGTTGTATTGGCGGACAAAGTACGGATGAATGATCCTCTTTTGTGGCTTACCGAAACCGGCATTGTAATTCAGTTCGAGGACCTGTTTATTCAATATATAGGAAAAGAACTCGTGTACACGACTGCTGTTTTCATACTCCAGGTTGTCACCAAAATCAATGGCTTCCATGGCCATCTCATTAGTGAAGTAGGTGTCCTGCAGCATGAGAATCAGATTCTGGAGCCAGAAGAGACGAGGATTAGATTGCACATTGTCAATCTGCTCGGCCATGCTCTTGAGAGATTCCTTCATTTCATGCGTAATGATGGAATAGCTAGCGTCCTCATATTTGATTCGGCGCGCACCCTTCTTATTATCAATGGGAGCTCCATACAAATCCTTCAATGCATCAAGATCATACTGGAGCTGGCGCCTCTTAATCTGATTCTCAAAAGACAGGGAGCTGTTCAAACGCTCCAGGAGCGTATCCAATGGCAGGCCATCAGGAACGCTCCTGAGAATACGATCAATTTGCTTGTACCGCTCGTATTGGTTCTTGTCCATATAGTGTTTTGGAAGTAACCCTCAAATATACTCAATTATCCTTAAATGCGCAAATATAATGCATATAAACGGCCTACCTTTGCAGCCATAATCAGTTATATCGCTTATGGCTCTGCTTCATTTTTCACCTTCCTACAACCTCCCGGACACAAGGATTTATACCATGAATGGGCTCATTAAGCTACTATCACCCAAGTTCAAACATGGGTGGAAATACTATTTCACACAGAGTGGAGATTCTGTCGTCGTAGTTCCAAGCGGAAAACCCTACCGGTATCAGATACAGTGCACTGCAGTTCCTATGCATGGCGGCCGTGGCTATACTGAAACAGTGTGCTATTCCAATTGCCGTATTCTCTTTTAGGCCCAACCTCTAATTCTTCCTTGTTATGTCTATTCTTCTTTACATCCTTTGCGGCATCGCCTTCATCCCTGAGCTTTTCAACGAAAAGCGCTAACTAAACAATGTTTAACCCTCATACCTTTTTCTTTATGAGAAAGTTCCTTTCCATTCTTCTCGCCATTGCACTTGGCATCTCCTGTCTTTCCTCCTGTGGGAAAGACAACCCTGGCTCCCAAGGGCCCAATCCTCTTGTTGGCACCAAGTGGTTCGCCTCCTATGCCGACTACCTAATGGTCCTGGAGTTCACTTCCGAGACCGACGTAACGGGCTATTTCGCTAAGCCCAACGGTGTCTACGACTCAGGCCAGACTTCCGGCAAGTACACGGTATCCGGTCATCATGTCACCTTCTCCGGCCTCACTTATCGCTGGATGTACGCTTATTACCGTCTAGAAAGTGCTTCCGTCAGCGGATCCCTCCTTTCCGGCACCGGCCAGTACACCTTTAACATCGATAAAGGAGACTGGTCGCCTTGGACCGAGATTTTCTCCAAGCAGTAATTGCTAAACAACACCGGTAGGATTCCTATCGGTGTTGTTTTTGAGAACTCTGAGCATCGGCAAGCTCTGTTCCATTCGGAAGGCGTAATAGCTTGTAGCAAGCGTATGGAAGGTTAAATGATTCTTCACTCTGTTTAGAATGACAGAATTGAAGATTTAAATGGCGATTATTATTGGCTATTATTCCTCACTTCAACTTCGGCCCGCCGACATCTTCGGTGAAGTCCGCATCCATTCGGCCGGCCTGACCATCGCGCCATTTGTCTTGAAGCTGCTCTTTTGTGGGTGCGACCTTGCCGCTCCAGGATGCTCCCTGCGGCTGTTCTACGGGATAGAGGATGCGGGCGATGGCTGAGAAGGAGATGGGTTGTGCGACCTGCACCTGGGCGGAAGCTTTCAGGATCTTGTTCTGGAGGGGAAGCGGAAGGGCGCGGAGGTCGATGACGGCCATGTCTTTATGGCTGATGAACTTCACCGTCCGGATGTGCCCTGCGGCGTCATTCACGACGACGGGCTCTATGCCGAGCCGCTTCAAGTATTGCATCAAACCGGCTGCAGTACGGGATTCATCGAAAGCCAGTCCGATTCGGTATTTCAGTTCATTGAAGCGAGAGTAATTGACATGGCTATGAACGTATTTCATGCCTTCGTAGCCCTTGTACCAGTCCCTTTTGGCTTGGGATTCGGAGACGGGCGCCGTCACCGGATTGCCATCGGCATCCAGCCCCCGGAGAACCACCTTCGGGGCATCAGGGGTGCCTCTCAGCGTTGCCCGGACTCCTTTGATCTCCAGTACGGCCGCAAGGTCGCTGAAATCGGAGAAGCCGTACTGAAGGGCATGGGCGTATATCCCCCTTAACTGAGGATAGACGCCTTTGCCCGGCACAAAGCGGCCGGGAACGAGCGTGTCTCTCTTGACGTACTTATTGGCAGCCTTCTCTGCCGCTCCGTCCGGAACAGTGAAGTTAAACTCCGGGCCGATACTTCGGGTGTAGTCCGTGAGCCTGCGCTTCTCGTTGTGGTTGTTGATTTTCCGACCGGTGATGGCACTGATCCTTGATGAGACGACGTGGTAGTGGGTGCGGTCGATGTCGTTATGGCGGAAGACCAGGAAGGGCTGGCTCTTGTAGCCCAGCTTGTACATCGTCTTGTAGATGGCTTTGATAATCTGATCCTCGGTGCAGGTGTCATCTGGGCCAGGATTCACGGACATGTGGAAACCGACCTCCTTCACGGGGTAGTCGGTGTACTCCAGCCTCGCGAACGTATCGTACACTCCGGACCGGCTGAGGTTGGGCAGCCTGTAATGGGCAACGATTGTAGCCGAGCCGTCGGCCACCTTGCGATAGTTGTAGTCCAGGGTGGCTGCAGCCGAGCTGCGGGATTCCAGCATCTTGAAGACCATGGCTCAAAGCCGCTTGTTGGGGTCGGTAAGATAAGCATGCAACGCATCGCGCGCCTGAGCAAGAGACTGCTGCACTTCACGAAAGGTCTTGTCACTCTCCTGAAGCGCCTGCGCCATCGGGATGGACGCCGTGTTCACCTTGACTACAACCTGGTTGTAGTTGTGCCCGATCCGGTTGAATTCATTCACCAGATCCACCATCTGCTGCCATATTTCCAAGTCGGTGGGAGACGCGGTCCGTATGACTATCGGCCTGACCTTGAAGACGGCGTCACGGATGAAGTCGGCCTCGGATTTGTGACCGGTTTTCGCCATCAGTGCGTGCAGGTCTTCACGCTCTTTTTCCGTGACCCTGCACTTGACGAAGAGCCGCCTCGGCTCCCGGGCTCCGCAGGTGTGGCGGGCCACATCTGCACATCTTGCACCTTTACTAATTCCTTTACTTGTTCTGTTCATGCGAAGCCTTTGATTTTAAGAAGTTAATAAACTGTTATTTCAATGTTTTTTGATACAAATCCAACAACTTGAAAAACTGACAAATCAGTGAATTCCTGTTAAATTTTCAATAACTTATTTACTTGTTGACTTGGCGGTTAGCTATTGAAATCTCAATGAGTTGTTAAGGTGCTGAATTACGGGTTCAATGACTTCTGATATTCTTGAAAATCCTTGTTTTTCCGGATGGCGGAAGTAAGGAGTTCGACGATGATTTCGCTCCTGGAATAGTGGCGCCTGTCGTGGGTTGTGCGGTAGAAGTAGTATGCCTCCAGAAGCTCTATGTCATGAGGATTCCTGAAGGAGAATGAGATGGTCTGGTTGGCGGGCGCTGCGCCCTTCTTCTTTGTGTTTTCCATGGTTCGATTTTTCTATATTTATATATTTCTATAAAATTTCCCTATTTGCCTTCCGGGTCATGGCGGTAGCTGTCGGTGCCCAGATAGATGCAGGTATAGGCCTGTGTGAGCCTATCCATCACCCTGTCACCGTAATGGCTACGGAACTCGACGGAATCCAGGTTGGTAGCAATAATCGTTGTCTTTGAATGGTCGTATCTTGCGATGATGATATCGCGGACGGGCGAGCAGCGCTCGCCCCAGATGGTGCTGGACAGCGGCTCCATCCCGACTTCATCAATGAGCATGACGGGGGCCTTCACAAATTCGGCCATCGGGGCAGGAAGTTGATTGCTCTTGAGAATGTCAATGATTTCAAAGGGGTAATACCGCCGGACATGTCCAGGATCGAAGTAATCCTTTCTGAAGATATCCTCAATGCATGAAAGCACGGTGGTCTTGCCGGTGCCATAGCCCCCGAACAGGAGAAGTCCTGTTTTATATGGAGTTCCGAGCCATGCAGCAACCTCATCAATGATATCGGCGCTGTGTTTATCCCAGGTCATGGACATACCACCCTTCTTGACGCGATCCTCATAACGTGCCTTTAGGAAAGACCTGACGTTTTCCAGAGACTCATTTTTTAGGCGCTGGAATTTTGGCTCCAGTGAATAAACTATATTGCTTTCCATGAATATTAATGTTATTATCCTCTATTCTATCTCTCTTATTATCGTGGGAACTTATTTCACGTGGAGATGTGAACTTTGTTCTCATAGAGACGCGAACTTTGTTCTCATTGGGATGTGAACTAATTTCACATCTTGGGTCGCTTAGATTCGCCACATATGAGTAGGTATTACCGGGTTGGTGGCGTTGTTCGCTCCGGATAATCAAGCCGTCCCGAAGAAGAACCCGCAGGCACTTTCCTGCATGCTTCCGGGTGTAGTCGAATCGTTTTGCCAGGGAATCTACACTTTTAAACATTTCCTGGCCATTGATTGTGTAGTAATAGATCTCCGCGTACAGCAGGAGGGTGCAGCCTTTCAGCTTCAGGCCGGAGGCAAGCATAAATTCATGTATGAAGACTCCTGTCTGTGGCATTATCGCTCGTTTTTATCGCCCGCCTTGGAAAAAAGTTCCATCGCGTAATCGGCATCGGTGATAATCTTGCGCCCATTCTGCCGGACTGCCGGCCTGAGGATGCTGTCCTTGTACTTCTGGGCGGTCTTGTGGCTTACGTGGAAGAGTTCCTCGATACCCTTGAGTCCGTAAACATGCCGGCCGGATTTCCTGGCGGAATCCGCTTTGTCTTTCTCCCTTTTCTTGTCCTCTTTCTGGGCGGGGATCACTTGCTCCTTGACGAGCTGCTTCACTGTGGCAGCGACTACGCTGGCAATCAGTTCCTGGTCTTGTTTGTCCATGGTTGTGCGTTTTTGTGCGTTTTTAATGGATTTTGTTTGATTTTCATGTTTTTTTATTCTACTTTTGCGATAGCATAAAATAAACCGGGTTATACTATCAAATAAAAGTGTAGCAAAGTAAAGTATAATTTTTAGTATTACCAAATTTATTTAGGTGAATTTGAATAAAAGATTACAATTTCTCGAATCACTTTTACTTGCTACCGGAACTAGCAAGTCCCGTCTGGCGGAGATAATGGGCGTCTCGGCCCAGAATATCTTCGTCTATTTCAAGCGCGACGACATGAAACTCTCCGTCGCCCAGGAGATGGCCTCCCGGCTCGGATTCAAGCTTGGGTTCACTTTGGAGAAGGAGGGCGCTCCGTCCTCATCGGCCACCCTCATGGATATCGAGAGCCTGGTGAATGCGAACGGGCTGTCCCGCCTGGCTTTCCTGCGCGTGGCAATGGGCCAGTACGGAATTCAGAGGAAAGACATCGCGGAGAAGCTTGGCCTGAACTACACGGGCGTGAACCGCTGGTTCAAGGTGGACGACATCTCTATCTCCTATATCTACAGGATAGCCGAGTTGTACGGGCTCGATGTCAAGGTGAATCTGCATCCAAAATCGGCCTCCCAGGGTATTGGAAGGCCGAAGGTGTTGGAATTTTGGTAACTAGAACTGTTGGGCTATCCGCTAAATGAGCACAACCCAACTGCCATCTTTGTCCCCGCCTTTTCGGTCAAGTGCCTTTTTCTTTTTCAGGGCAGCAATCTCACGGTTGACTGTGGAGATGGAGACACTAAGTTTCTCTTTCATTTCCTCTGTCGTTACTCTATCATTCTCTTTCATGAGAGAGAGAAGCAATTTTTGCCTGGAGGTTAGCACAATGGGTTTTTCTCTATCATCTTCTCTATCATTTTCTCTATCACCACTGAGCCTCGGCGTGAGCGGTTTGGCGAATCGAATCGTCAGATAGACATACCCATTTGCCAGCTCGAATTCCGGCTTGGGGAGGCCGCTTTCCTTGCAGAGATCGAAGATGTTCGGGATACCTCGGCCCCAGGCTTCCATCAAGCCACTCTTGAAGAAGACTTCGCTGATGAGTTTGTTGATGGGCTTGGACTGGGGCCTTTTGTAGAAGGTTTCCGGGGAGGTGCCTGGAGGAAAAGCGCCGGGGTTGGCGAATTCTACACGGTCGTCGAAGATAGCCACGGAGAGGACCGCGCCATAGGACCACCACGTCCTGTGAATGAGGATGTTAAGGGCGGCTTCCCGGATGACTTTATAGGGAACGGTGAGGGTGTCGATTCGTTCCTTCTGGTCCATGGTGCCGGAGAGGAACATGTGCTTGCGGCAGAAGTCCAGGATGGCGTCGTATTGATCAAAGAGATTGCCTTCACAGACGGTCTGGTCGCGGAAGACGCGCATATTGGTTCCCTCGAAGCGTGCAAGCTTGAGTTCACACTGAGAAATCTTCCGGGTTGGATTCTTGCCGAATAGCGCAATGGCGGCGTTGGTTAGGTATCCTTCGGCGGTCCGGAGGTTGAAGTGATCCAGGCGCTGGTCTATGCTGCGCAGGGAGGCTGCAGAGGCAGGAATTCTGCCTTTGTTGATACCGGCGTTGATGACATCGACCAGGCGTTTGTTACTGATGTCTTTGTCGGTTGCGCCGGGGAGCATGGTTTTCTCCCAGCTGAATTTCTCCGGGTCGCTGAGGCGGATGCGCTCATCGAACATCTCCCGGGGCATCGGGGCCGTGGTATTCTCGACTTTGTACCAAGGGCGGCCGTCGAAGGTATAAGGGGCCTCGAAGGCTTTGGGAGCCTTGAAGTAGATGGCGATAACGTATTTCCCAGGCTTATCCGGGACATCGACGTACTGGGCGGAAAGGTCTATGGCCGGAGAGAACTTCCGGAAGGCATTGGCGATGTCCTGGCGTGTCTGGTCAGCTATGTCCTGTCCGAGTATTGTCAGTTTCTTGGGATGGATGCCGAAGAAGAGCCAACCGCCCTCGGTGTTGAGGAAGGCGCAGCCGGACTGCATGCCAGCGGTGAGTTCGCCAGTGGTTTGCTTAGCTTCCATGATGCGGTTCTCATCCCGCTTTACAATGGTCTCTATCTCTTGTATGGTCAATTCTGTCATGGCCTGGTTCTCGTTAGGTTTACAAAGATACAACTTTTCGGCGGCTATTTGGCATCGAACGCTTTTTCCATCAGGCTGATGGCGTCGCGCTTGGCAGCTTCCGTGATGTCAATGTAGGGCTTCATGGACTTGTAGTCTGAGTGGCCCGTGAACTTCATCACGACATCCGGAGGGACGCCGTTGGAGAGAGCGAAGCAGATGAAGGTCTTGCGGCCGGCGTGGGTGCCGATGAGTTCGTACTTGGGATAGACTTCGTCGTAGCGTGAACCTTTGCGGTAGCCGGTTACGGTAACGGGCGTGGTAAAGCCGCAGATTTCTCCGAGGTCCTTCAGACAGCGGTTCATCTGCTGGTTGGTCATGTATGGAAGAGCCCTACCACCGGGGAAATCCTGGTCTTTGTATTTGTCCAGGATGGCGATGGCATTCTTATGGAGGATGATCGGCAGGCGGTCGTGGGTCTTCTGGGTGGTGACGGTCAGCACGCCGTTCTGGATATCAGTGCGGCGGACTTCCACTACGTCGGAATAACGGAGGCTGGT
>Ga0247610_10001938_pt1 | contig 24709 bp, 16 predicted proteins | sample 174DNAGHGhighgp2_FD_193483 | JGI IMG/M metagenome (GOLD analysis project Ga0247610, IMG submission 193483) | Sheep rumen microbial communities from Palmerston North, Manawatu-Wanganui, New Zealand - 1742 DNA GHGhigh gp2 | ecosystem: Host-associated > Mammals > Digestive system > Stomach > Rumen...
CAACGCACGGGTCAAGCGGCTCGGCATCTCGGGCGATTTCGAGAAAGTGCCTGGCGGAACCTACGCCCTCCCCACCCCCAACTATTCCGTCGACGACGAACTGATCTGCGACGACAAAATCGAGTACTATCTCAGCGAACTCAAGAACGAGCGCGAACGGCGCTTCCTCCTGTATCTCGCTGACAAGCTCAGCACCGACGAAATCATGGCCCGCGAGGGTCTCACCTCCAACCAGGTCCACATGGCCGTCTACCACCTCCGTCAGCACCTGAAAGGGCTGGCGGGGTAGGCGGGGTGATCATAAGAAAGAAAAGAGGACAGCCCCGGAAGGAAGCGATTTCCGCCCCTAATCCTGTGCCGACCGGACGATTGCCTCGATTTCAGCCTCGGACATCCCACGCAGGCGCATTTGCTCCGCCATTTTGCGGATTGCGCCCTCACGACCTTCCTCACGACCTTGCTCCCGGCCTTTCGCCTCGGCGAAGACCAGCTGGTTGTATCGATCCCTTTCCGTAGTCATGTCGTTTTGGTATTTTACTCGTTCTTCGGGTGTAAATGTAGCAATTTCGGCCGATTCAAACAACAACTTGAAGATTTCCTGCTTTAGTTCCGCCGGCTGTTCGGTGAGATGCTCCATCTGATGAAGCGCATAGCAGATGTTCTCCAACACGGTAGCGCCAGGTTTCAACCCTTTTTGCAGGCTGTTCGGCAACTCAAGGAAAATGTACTGCACTCGCGGAGTCATCAACTCGTTCGTTCTATTCTCGCGTATCGTATATCGGAAATCCACTCGATCCGATCCGACATGGAACGAGAAATCCATGATGCCGATGAAATACACGGTCGGGAAATCATAGTCCAATTCTCCTTTCGCTTTCTGTTGCAAAATGGCGAACGATGAATTGAATACCGCCCGCTCATAGAAATGAAACTGGTCGGCCACCTGAACCTCTACGACGAAGCGCGTTCCATCCGCGTCCGTGCACTCCACGTCAATCCGTACATCCTTCTTCCCCTCGGAAGGATTCGTGTGCTCCGTATTCGCATAAGTCAACTCGACGATCCGATGCTCTGGAATCAACGCCTCCAGAAAGAGCTGGAGCAAGCGTTTGCTATTCTCCTGTCCGAAAGAGCGCTTGAACCAATCGTCCAGCAAGATGCGGGCGTACCGCCCGATAATGGGTTTGTTCTGCATCATGGCTTTTTTCCACAAAGCTGGAAAAAAGAGCCGTTTCCCCAAAACATTAAACGTTTAAGATCCAAAAGGGCGTTCCAGTGCGCTGGAAGGCCGATTTTAAAGGTCCATCTTGGGCGTCCAAAAGGGCATTTCACGCAAAATTCCGTGATTTTCGCGTGAAAAGGCCCATCCCAGGCCCCTCCAAGGCCAATTTGAGAAAAGGAGACAGAAACGGATAATGTCCGACTGGTCCGTGAAGGATATCGGCCACAGATCTACCCAATCCCGGAGGCGCAAGTGTCGCCGGTGGTCCATTCGCGGGACCACCGTCGACGTTTTACCCCCTTTTTCGCGGATGGTAGTCCGGGCAGTGGGACACCGTCGGCAGGGGCGGCGAGCCGATGGGCAATGTCCATGGCCGAACAGCCGTCTTGGCCCCTTTGAAACGGTAGTCGGCCTTTGTCAAGGTCAATGATATCCACGGAACTGCGACACGGCCGATCCGGCGGCATAGGCGCGCCACCCTTCAGCAACAGTTTGAGGGCCGTTTGCTTTCGTTCCAACAAAAAAGCCTTATCTTTGTACTTGGGGAGCGGAAGGTTGTTACTGGCCCAGGGCTTTTTTAAAGACTACCCGCATCATCGCACCACCAAGGATGCTTGCATCCCCGCGGGACACGGCTCAATGCCACCGGTGGACAAACTGGGTTATCCCAGTATAGATCTAGTACACCCAGGGCGCTCATCATTCAGTTGGCTCTCGACCGCCCCCCTTTTTATATGCCTACGCGTTCATTCATAGATTTCGCCTCGGAGGACCGCATTCTCGGGATTCTCATCAAAGAGCGTGTCAAGTGGCTCGGGAAGTCAGACGATCAACGGGCCGACAGTTCGGTGTATGAGGAATTATGCAAGATTCTTCCTCCCCAGCGCACCTGGGTCACTCCCGGAAAGAAAAGCCGCAGCCAGCTCAAAAACAGTCGGACCCGCCAGCTGCAGAATGCGGCCACTGCCCTGCGGAAAACCATCAGCCGCGACCGGTCTGGCATCTGCAAGCGAAAGGAAGGGAACAAAGACATCTCCCGCCCCGGCTACCTGCCTGAGCTGAACAGCTTCACCCAGGAGATCAAGGACAGAATCGCTTCGGGGAATGTCTCCCTGAAAAAGCCGGATACGACGGCCATTTTCAAGCAGAATGAAGATCTTGAGGATCGGGTGCTCGTTACTTTCCGTCCCATCAGCGTATACGAGGACCTCAAGACCAAGGTCCTCATCAAATTGGCCAGCCAGTATCTGACGGAGCTTTTGGATCCGCTGTTCCACGAAGAGATTCTTTCCTACCGGATTCGGCGCAACTACCACGGCGAGCATCCGAAGGAACTCTATATGACCAAGGCCGACGACGCCGTCCCCAACATCCTGAAATTCAAGAAGGAGCACGAAACCGTCTGGGTGGCCGAATGCGACATCAAGAAGTTTTACGACATCGTCAATCACCGATGCGTGATGGAGTCTTTGGAACGGCTCCTGGAGAAAGGCCACATCGACCGGAAGAGAGCCGCCGGGGCCATTGAGATCCTGAAAGCCTATCTGGACGGGTACAACTTCAAGGAGTCCGTCCTCGAGAAGAGCCGCGAGCCCGGTTTCTGGGACCCCTACCTCCCGGGGCTCGGCAAGAAGCTGAAGCCCGGAAAGAAGAAGATTGAGTGCCAATTCGGCTGGGTCGACGAGCGAGAAGTCGGGGACGACTTGCGCCAGGTTGGCATCCCCCAGGGCGGCGTCCTGTCCACGCTCATCTGCAACATCCTGATGAATGACGTGGACCAGGCCGTGGTGGACCCGAACGACCCCGACCGCTTCTTCAACCGTTTCGGCGACGACATCCTCCTGATGCACGCGACCGAGGAAGGCTGCCGCCGGCTTTTTGAAGCCTACAAAGCCTCCCTCACGGCCCACAAGCTCATCTACCACGACGAGAAAACCATCGGCGACAACTACAAGGACGGCCGCCTCACCCGTGCCGACTACTGGAACGAAAAAACCAAGGCCCCCTTCCTGTGGGGCCCCGGCGAAGGCAATGCTGCCGAATGGATCGGCTTCGTGGGCTATGAGATCCGGTACGACGGCGAAGTCCGCCTCCGCAAGAGCACGCTCAAGAAGCAGTTCAACAAGATCTGCTTCCAGTTCCACAAGGCCACGCACATCGATACCATCAAGTCCGGCGTCGCCAACTGCATGAAAGGCATCGACAAGTGCGCCTGGTCCATCCTGAAGTTCGAACAATTGGACTTCAACCCCGCCTCCCGCCGCCAGATGCACCACCTGGACCGCTACCGTCACAACAAGCGCAACAAAGCCCTGATGTACCTGTCCACCCTCCCCCAGGAAAAAGCCAAGGAGCCCAAAGAGGCCCCCAAAGGTCCCGCGTCCTACGCGTCGCTATTGGCGGGGAGGAAGAGGGGGTAATAGAAGCCAGTCAAGAGTGGGTGCCGACGGGTAACAACCATTCCTTGACGAACCAATCATACTCCTGGAAGAAACGGTAATCGGCCTTCGTCAAGGTCAATGACATCGGCGGCACAGCAATCCGGGCCAGCCTGGCCTGAAGTGCATCCACTCCGATGTACTCTATCGGCACGCGCGCCAGCGTCACATGCAGCCGATAGGGACCCAGGTGGTAGCCGGCACTTGAGAGTCGCGTCCGAATCCTGTCGACAAAGGCCACCCATTCCTCCGGCACCCGTGAAGCCGTCAGATTCACGATGCTTTTCTCGCGATTTTCAGAAAGAAAGGCATCCACGGAGTCGAAGACAAAGGTAGGGGCAGTCATCCCCTTGAGCTCTTCATCCAGAATCTCCGCCACCTTTCCCGCCCCGACAAGGTCAATCTCGTCCTTGATGAACGCGACCGTAATATGGAAATGCCCCTCCTGCGGCCTCACCCTTCCCAGCGCTCTTTCCACCGCCCTATACCACCCCGCCGTATCCCTTGTGGTGACGGTAGCGGCCACGCGTGAAGTAGTTGGAAGCCTGAAGGTAATTGATCACGGCGGCCGTCAAGGCCTGTGAGGATGGCGAGCCTTCCACCAGCCGGTGCTGACGGAGTCGGCAAAAGAGAGCGAGCGACGAAGGGGCGTACGAAACTCACGCAGCGCTTTATTGTTGTGGTGATGTCCTATGGAGAATCGCTCGTCTTCCGTAAGCTGAAAACCAAGCCCATCAAGTATACGCAGGGAGCGGGCTGCGTGCCCCCTATTCCGCTCAACCTTGCCCAAATCATGGAAGAATGCCGCCACGGCCATACTATCACTGGGAAGAGTCAGGGATGTGGATTTCATAACCCGATACACCTCCAGGCAATGCTGCGCCAGTCCCCCTTCCTCCTTATGGTGTCCGCCTCCCGGCTTCGTAAAATAGCCGGACGCTTCCATGAAGCCAATGACGTCCTCTATCTTGGGTCGCTTTGTAGCACGGAGTATGGCGATGATCCTGGTCTCGACGGTCATGGCGGATGGTCAGTTCCAGAAAAAGGAGCGAATCAATTCCTTGGAGCGTATCCGTCGACATACAGCAACCGGACATCCTTGTCCGGATGACGCTGCAGCCAGTCGGTCAGATAGGCCATGACGGTTTCATCATCCTTGCTTCTCGGGAGTTCTGCCCCATATTCGTCGGTCAGATAGAGCGGGAATGTCGCAATGACTTTGGCCTTCTGATAGACGAGGGCATCGATGAGCCCGTTCATCATTTTCTTGTACTCGTTGACGGTCAGGGCGCTCTCCCGCTCCCTGTCATACATGAACGAGACCAGCTTTACACCATTCGCCGGATTCCTGATGTACCCCATCCATGAGCCCTGGGACTCGCTGAATCCTCTTTTGATCGGATCGATAATGGCGTCGATGCCCATGCTCTCGACGAAATCCTTGTCAAACATCCTGCAATAAACATGTTCGCATGCCCTGGTCCTGGCGGGGATGCTCTGACATCGTTGGTCGATAAGGATGTAGATCTTCTTGATCGGCAAAAGCGATCCCTGCCCCTCCAAATAACGACTGACCATGCGCAGAAGCATTTCATCAGCTTGCCGATTGTCAATGATCTCTCCTTCCCGGTCGGAGAATTCAACCTGGCTGATGCCGATCGTGCGCCCGCCCTTGCCGGAAACCTCGCACAACATATCCGCCAACTTGTGCCGGACCAACATCTCGCTCGGATGCCTGCCGAATGACCATACGGCTGTCCTATCCACAAGATCCGGGGAAGGATCAGCCATATAATCGTGTGTAAAGACATCCATCGGGTTGAAACCTTGCTTGTGGAAGACGACCAGTCCGTCCAGGCCCAACTCTCTTTGCAAGTCCTTGTCAAAGATGCTGCCGTCCATCATCTTGATTTCCGTCCTGTGGGACAGACGCCTGAAGATTTCATCATCCCGGACCTCCTTCCCAAGGAGGACGGTCGCGGCCTTCGACGGCAACCCCATGATACTGTAATAAGGAACGCCAAGAATGCCTTGCAATTCTTCGGGAGTCTCGGGCATAAACCCGGACAAGATAATCTGTGTCCCTTGCGGCTGCAATTCTCTTGCTAGTCGGATTGCCCAGTCCTTGAGTTTGTCAATGACAAGATACTGGGGGACGTCTTGCATATCTTTTGAGTACCGGATGGCGGCCGGCTCATTGGTAAGGGCCATTGCCTCCCATCCTTCAACTTGGAAAATGGCGGCCAGCTTTCTTGAAAAGGCCGGGGAGCCTGCGGCCAAAATGTATTTCTCTTTCATCACAGTACTAGATAATGCCATTGTCCTTCCGTGGAGTATTCCGGCGGGCGGCTAGCACGGATAGCCGTCCCAGATGTCGACGCGAATGCCTTCGGGAGTACGGGCGAGGTCGATGAAGCAGACTTCGCCGATACCTTCGTCGGCTTCCTCGTCGATCCAGATGGTCCGGTTGAAGAACATGCCGGCCAGGGTGCGGAGCTTGCCGCCCGTGAGCTTGGCGGCGCGTGCCGCGAGGACTTCGTCATCGGCCAAGGCATCGGCCAACATGAACGAGGAGACGCACTGCCCGTATTCATCCTCATCGGGATCATCAAGGCGGAGGTTATGCCTGACGATGTACTCGTCGATCTTGTCGGCAATCTTTTCCAGGGTGTCCTTGGGCTTCCGCCTGCGCACGAAGGGGATCTCCTGGTTGTCCGTCAGCGAATAGAAGTCGCACCGGTGATACCGGGCGCATTCCTCCTTCTCTTGGGGAGTAGGCGTAAAAGCCTCCTTGACAAGGATGCTCCCATCTTCATCGACGATGATGATATTGGCGTACATCACCCCATAACTGAAGATCCGGCCTGCATCTTCCCGATCCGGATCGAACAAGCGGGTGCAGTGGTATTTATTCAAAGCCTTTTCAAGATCGAACTTGCCGTCGACTTTGTGGTTCGTGAAACAGACCTTGCGGCCGGAGGATAGGATACGGAGAGCCTGGTAGATAGTCATAGCAATTGTGGTTGGATGACAAAGATACGGATTTCCCGGGAACCCATCAAGGGATTAGTCCACTTGGGGGATCGACGGGCATCGTCCATTCCCGGATGGCCCGCTTGAACTCCCGGTAGAAGCGGTAGTCGGCCTTCGTCAAGGTCAATGAGAATGTCGGGACATCGATACGGCCGATGCGGCGGCGGAGGTCCTCCAACCCGATGCTCCCCACCGGCACCCGCGCGAGCGTCACATGGAGCCGGAATGGGCCCAGATGATAGCCGAGGCCGATGAGTTTTGCCTGCAGCCGGTCGACGAATGCCGCCCATTCATCGGGCACCCGGGATGCCGTCAGATAGACGATGTGCATCCCTCCCCCCTGCGTTGTGAAGGCCTCCAGCGTATCGAAAGACAGGACAGGTGCGGCCATTCCCGCAAGTTCCCCGTCCATGACCTCCGCCAACTTCCCTGCCCCAGCCACATCGACCTCGTCATCGATAAACACCACCGTGACATGGAAATGCCCATCCTGCCATCTCGTCCCCCGAACACCACCCAGGGCCGCCTTCAGCGCACGATACCACCTTGCCCGGCGGTCGAGCGGGACGTGGAATTGGAGGTAGGTTTTACCGGATTTGGTGTCTTTGTCAGTCATATCCAAAGATAGCATCTATCTGCGAAGAACGCAAGGGCTGATAAGGCTCGGGCGTGTCCTACTTCAAGGCTTTGTAAGACTCGTCTAGCTGACGAAAGTTCTCTTCAGTCAAGGAGATCGCCTTTTTCTCACCCGAAGATCTCTTCCTTTGCTTCCCCGTAAAGTCGATATTGAAGTACACCTTGAAGGGCGGAATCGTGGAGAATTCCATGAACTCCGCGGGGGTGTACTCAATGAAACGGAAGCGCTCGTCCTTTTCGTCGGCAATGACTACTACGAAACGGAAATGGGCGGGGTCCTTGAAGGCCTGTCGCCACTCCGTCTGCGTGGCGGCACCGAAATACCGATCTTCGTGCCGAGTCATCTTGATTTCGAAGAACCAGGTCTCCCCGTCCTTCTCCGCAGTCACGTCCGCTGGAGAGCCCGTAATGCGGGCCTTGTAGCCTTCGGCGTTCAACTTGTTCACATAGGCCTGCTTGGCCGCAACGTCTGATTTTTTGTTTCCCATGGTCAGTGTGTTTGGTTGTTTCTCGTATTAGTACTTGGAAAAGGGGAAACTCTTTATTACTCTATCCAGCCACCAGACGCATCATAGCGCTCGTCGGTTTCTTCGCACGACGTCACTGTCATTTGGCCATTCTCCTTATAGCAAACATCGAAAATGACCGTCTCGAAGCGACCGTGATCATCCGGCTTCGTATGACAATGGACAGCATGAAGCTGTTCCCCATCCTCCTTGCCTGGTTTCTCGACCAGAAAATACTTCAAACGCTTATAATAGACTACGCCATAACCGAGATCTTTGGGCTCTATGTAATCTATCCAGTCGTCATCAACATCTACAGGACAATCATCGTCTTCACACCAGTAATACTCGATATTCTTGATGCCATACTTTTTCGCATACATTTCCATCAGCCAATCATTGTCCGTGTATTCGCCGAAGAAAATGTCATCCCTATCATTGAAAGCATCTATCACGCTTTCAATCAAGTCGTCTTTGAACACACACGTGCCGTCCTCCAGCTCGTATTCTTCCTCTATATCGTCAAAAAACCAGCTTTCGTACTCACCAGTCCCCCAATCACAAGAAAACTCATAATCACAGACATATACCGTACACGAGCCAAAATCATTACTCGTTTTTATGTCATCCATGTCCACAATCTTGTAGAATGTGCGACTATCGGGAGCAGTACATTCGCGGATAAAATTTGGGTCACCATAAGAGACCTCATAGTCTCCTTTTTTGAGGGCCTCGATTATGCCGTCAATGGTTTCTTGAACTTCTTTGTAATCCATACTCTTCGGAATTACATATTGTTTTTCCTATACTAGATCGATGATTCCCTGAGGAATCTCGATCGTATAGTCATAATCTCCAGGTCCATCAAGATCCACCACGTCACCGTACCAGGTTTCAATAAAAGAGACCTTACCGTCCTCGCCCAAAGAGCCGAAATAGGTTTTCAACCAATCATAGAAAGCCTCCTCTTTTTCCTCTTCGAGAATGTCTTTGTCCAGCTCTTCCATCAAATCGGGATCCGGTTCATAATGAAACAGTCCAGCCTCTTCCAGAGCCCCTATCATGCCTTCGGGTTCATCATAATAACCTTCCTCGAAACCCTTGATCAACCAGTAGCGGTAAGTCGCCCGCCCTACGGCTTCGAAATAGGCGTCAGCCAACGCCTCATAGATGTCCGGACACTCCGCCTTGAGGCCGAGCTCGTCAATATCGGTCTCGCCTCCATTCTCCCGAATAAGAGTGACGAGGCGATTGACCTGCTCGTCTTCAAGTTTCACCGACCCTTCTCCCGATACATACTCACCACGGCCGCAACAGTGATAACCGAGGAAGATTTCAAAGCAGAAATCAAAATCTTTCATACACAAAACCATTTAATGATTAAATACTTAGCACGCAGATAGACGAGCCCCACCAGACCACTCAGCGAGTGCGGTCCTCAAGGCTTCACGAATATCCCAAACACACTTGGACGCGGCAGTGGGCGTGCAGCCTTCAATGGCCGCCATCTCTTTGGGAGTAAAGCCCACATTAAGCATGTGCGCAACACGCTGACGCTTATCACTCATTTTGGATACCTCCGCACAGATACGCTCCAGGAGTTCACCCCGAAGAACTCGGCCGTCCGCACTGTTCTCGCTCATCTTACTCAACACGTCAGGGTCGAGGATAAGCTCATCCGCACCATACTCGTCATCGTCATCCTTACCCTTGGCGTACATGGACTCCGAAATGGAGAGACGCTTCATCTTGTAATCGAGAGCGTCTTTGGCACAGTTGACGGCGATGCGATTCACCCATGTGGACAGCTTCGCCCGTTCGGGGTCAAAGCTGTCGATGGACCGCCATACTTTCAGGATGGCCGTCCCGGCGATATCTTCAATATCTTCACGGGTGAAGAAATTCCTACAGCCAGGCTTGGAATTAAAAAGGTTGGCGAAACGCGCCACGGCGGCATTCGCGGTGGCAATAAGATTTTGATGCTCAGCAGCGGAAAGAGAAGAAGAAAAACTCATGGTAGTTTATCTTTAAACGTTAAACGTTTCGCGTAATGCTCCACCGTGGTCATTCCGGACTCGGTTGGCATCACCTGCGCCGCTAGGCGGCTCAGGCTACTCTGAGCGATCTTACGATCACCTGTCAGGCACGCATACCTGACTATTTGACAAAGAACTCAAAAGTATCTCGCTCGGACATGCCGGCTTGAACCCGCGAGTACATTAACAAAAGGCATGCCGAGGATCCTAATAGCGGACGTAGGCGGATGCCTCTCTCTACATACTTTGTATCCTACATATATTATTACCGAAGAAATGAAAGAATCTTTCAAGTACCAACCTTAATATCTCCCTTTTTTTTCAAAAGGTAAGACTCGAACGCTTTAAAGAGAACATAGTTGTCTTGCTCGAGCGTGTCCATATTAGGCTGCACCAAAGGATGCTTCTTGAAATACGCGCGATTGTTTATTTCATCCTCAACGAGCACGGATTGCTGATAATACGTTTTGCAGAGATCCTCAGCAATAGAGTCGAGTTTTGAACTGGAGACATAGATGATTTTTATTGTATAGCTGTTCTCCTCTACCTTCATACGGTTTTCAGGATTCTTCTCCTCTTCATCAATGAATACTCCCGTGTTGGGGTAGAAAGTCATGCCGATGTTGGCTTTTTTGCAAAAACTCACAAGGTCCGCCTTAACATTGTTCCTATCGCTATAATACTCTTTAAGGAAATCGGCAAACTCCTGGTTGTTCAGTTCAGCGGAATTGATGTCAAACGAAAGATAAATGGTACCTCCAACAGAAGATTTGGAGACCCTTTCATCCATCACCTTGCCTATCAATTTATAAAGTTCCTCATCAAATCGAAGATTACCGATCTGAATCGGATTAATTGCCTTTTTCGCACAGAACAAGTACGCGATCTGTCGCTTACGCTCATCAATCTCTTTCTCTGAACCCGTAAGGTATATCGGCGCGACATCATAGAATCTCTCACTATCAGACTGAACACGTTGCAGGAAGGTCTTTACCTCCGCCTTAAGGATATCTTCATTATCTTTAAAGTTTGAGTGAATGCAATACAATGAGATCCCCTCATCGTGGGCAATCTGGCGTCTCATGCCCGAGGACTCCATATAGAAACCGTTTTCATCCACACACCAAACCTTGACGCAGTTTGGATTATCTGATGACTGGTAGAAAAATGGCTTCTTCTTGTACTGTTCTTCGCAGAAATCCTTCGGGAGGCCCGATTCACTAAATGAGTTTAATGCGACCTTTTTTATCTGCTTTTCAAAGAGGGTCTTCCAATCATTCCCTTCTGACCCCACAAACTCAATTGCATCGAGCTTCTTGCATCTGCGAAATGCGCCTTCTTCAATGATTTGAACAGTCTTGGGCAAGACGACCTTCTTTAAGCAAGTGCAGTCTAAGAACGCGTTTCGCCCGATAACAATCGTTCCATCTTCAACGATCAACTCCTCCTCACCTTGAGGCACATTCAGAAGGATAGTCTTATCATCCGAATAATATGGCTCATTTGCCCTTTGATAACGATTGAACGAATGTGATGAATTGTAATGATCTATCATCTTCTCCGTTCTCAAGCGAACATCGGATATCAGCCTTTCCAAATAGTCAACATCCGCAAGTTTTTCTTTATATAAGTCATTAATCCCAACAACCGTTGAATCAGGAAAAACCCACAAATCATATCGGTCACTTTGAGAGAAATCGCTCATTAAATCCTCCGAGTCCTCTTTTACCGAAACAACCCTAAGAAATTGGTCCTTAAGCGACTCAGAACTAATATCAAAGATCATGTCCGAACCTGATGAAGACTCACGATCCGATTTCAAGAGTTGAAGATAGCAAAGGAGCATAGTAATCGTTCGAATGCTATCCTCGTTCTCCTTTTCCGGACTGCATATATCATCCAGGAGTCTATCCCAAGCATCAGCCTCCCTATATTGATATTTGAAATCCCGCCAAGCCATGGATCCAAACACAAAACCCACATCGTGAGGACATAAGGAATGCGCTCCTTCATGCTGACTAGAAATGAAAGGAACGATCTCTGACGCGCGGAAATCACTAGCAAGTCTGTCCAAAGCATCCGCCTTAAAAACTCCGTTGTCGGCTAATTCGAGGAAAAGAGTGGGAGATATTCCCAAAATGGCCTCAAAATCAATGAGCTCAAACTTTGCTTTATCTTGTAAAGACAGTCTCTTGCGAGAGCCGCCTTTTTTTACCCTTGAAGCATAACCCTCTTTAATCGATTCTCTAAGATGATTAATAAGAGGTTCGTCCTTATTATCCATCAAATACAAAAATGCAGGTATCCGAGCGCTGATGCTTTGAATTGCCGCTATAGCCTTATCTAGTTTCTCGCTCTCCTTTCTACCGGTAACATTCAAGGCCTTCTTGTGCTGTTTGTCTTTAATGAATTCGGCAAGTGCATTGATATCGATTAGACGGCGTGACGACCACAGCGAACGTGATTCATAAGGATCGGCCTCGTAGATTTCATCCTCATCTATCGTCCTTTCTCCGTCCTGTGACAAATACTCTATTGGAGAGTCCTTCAAACTCTGACGAATATATTTCTTGAACGAATCGACATCCTCGCTAAAAAAACGTTTGTGATACTCTTTTCTTAGCCTGTGATTAGTGAAAAGCAATGTGTTCTTCAACGAGAACGAAAACACAAAAGACTCTTTCTTGACGGTGCTCAAATCATTCGACCAAGACATAGAAGCACGCTCCACGATCTGGGAAAACTCCGCAGAACTGCTTGCGCCTAGATTTCGCAGAATAAAGACACCTGACCAGTACGGGATCTGAGCATCCTTAATGAGAAGCCGACTCGTTAATGTCAAGGATCTACTCCCTGTAGGATTGCTACCTACCACAGCATCAAGTGCCGCGACAATCATTTCCTGCGAAGAATAAGATTGATCATAGCAGTTAATAACAGAGTAACTATCCATAATCATTTCTGCCTCCTTGGATGTCGCCAGCAAAGCTTGAAGTGCATTACAGGACTCCATTGAAGGTAAAACCCATAGGATATGATTCAATTTCTTCGCAAGGACCTTATCGTGAAAAGGAAGTCGTATGCATGAAGAGCCGTCTGATTTCCCACAGAAAAAAGACAACCACTTCCGCACAGAATCCTCATGCTCAAAGACATAGGCGCCCTCGACCCTTTTTGCTTTGAACATTTCGCTAAGATCGACATCTCCCGTAGCCTGGGCATAATCTGTCCTGATTACTATCTCCTCAGGAAGATCATAGATAATGGTTCTTAATTTTGGTGCAGTTGGGTCTGTCATACAAGTTTAAGGTATTTTATGAAAGCGTCCGGGAAAACAAACTTCTTTTCTCCACCAGTGTCAAAAGAGACCGTTATATACTTGCCCCGTCTGTCAATCTTGATAATTGTGCCCAGACCAAACTTGGCGTGAGATACCATCGTTCCCTCTTTCGCCCTTTCCATCAAATCGTCATAGGACATATTCTCAGGGCCCTCAGCCGGCGTTCTTTCGTCTCTTTTACTTCCATATTCAAACTTACGGTCATCATGAAGTTCCTTGCCTTCTGATTCTCCCTCGTCAAGGACGTACGTTCCATAGTCAACAATGGATGTCATAGAACTCTGTTGGTTATAAAACAAGCGTTCATACTCTTCACGGCGAATGGTTGTGTCCCATCCGCCCACCTCATCGTTCTGATGCTTGTCAATGCCCGTGTATACAAGGCTGGAATCCTCGTACCTCTTAAACTTGAAGATTGCATCATTCATAAGGGAAGCGTTGAACACGCCTAAAGAACAAAGCATATTGAAGTCCTCTACCTTCAATCCTGTCACCTTCTTAAACAAACCAGGCTCTAGTTGGGTGATAACATCTTTCAAGCACTTCTCTCGATAATCGGTCAAATACATGAAAATTGGAATCCTTGTCGCAAACTTGATCAGCTTCTCCTGAATCTGCTTTCTTGCCGACTTGAGTTCTTTTTCCTCCTGAGTTAACTCCTTCTTTTCTTTCTCACCAGGCTTTTTGCCTTTCTTCTTAACCTCCTTGATCTTGGCCGTTTTGGTAATAATCGTCTCTATATCCTTATTAAGAGAACGGAATCCTTCGATATTCATCAAGGCGTTCATCGCCTCTGGATTAGACTGCAGTCTCTTCAGGGTCTCGTTGTCAACGTTCACCAAAAGGGCCGACTCCCATCTCTTGGCAAGGAGTGTTGCTGACGTACCCGCTAGGGCGATATCCAGAATATCCTGAGCATTGATCTGCCTCATAGACATTCCGTCATATGCCAGGACGGGAAGAAAATTAATAAACTCAGCAACCTTCTTTTCAGGATCCGAGCCGTCAGGGTTCATCCTGCAACTATAGTCAGAAATCTGGCGAAGTGCGCGGTTGAGTGCAAAGTCAAAAACGTAGCACTCTCTTTTCACAATTACGTTATCACCACTTTCGTTCTTCACCTCCCACGGGCTTTGGACACGGAACGCTGATTGGAAATATGTCTCCGGACTCTTAAGATTACGGAGCATAAAAATCCCCGTCCACGGTTTCACCGTCACTCCGGTAGTCAATTTTCCGCAAGAAAGCGTAATGGTCCTAGCTTCAAGGGGATCGCCCATAGCGTTCTTGACGGGCTTAAGCGCCTCAAGACCAACACCTGCTTTAGCACCGGCACAGACGATGACCTTATAGTCGTGAAAAAAGACATTCTGCGGCTGAGAAAGAAGGTTCGCCATAGCGTAACAAGAAGCCACGTTCGGAAGGAACCACAATGTGTGCGACAAAACATTTAAAAGCCTAATATCGGAGAATGGCATCGGCGGCTTTTTATCCTGACCGAGCTTGAGATCATCTTTGCTAGAAGGCATATATGCACCACGAATAAGGCTAAGCCATTTCTGTACCTCTGCCTCATATTTGAAGTGGGCATCTTCGCCAGACCCTTCCGCACCGAAGAAAACATTCAAATCAAACTCGTCATACTCGCCTTCTTTTGCTACCTCCTGAATCTCCTCGGGGATTCTGTAGGTAAGCATAACCATTCTAGGCAAGGCCGCATATGGATTATCACTTCCCTTCCAATCTTCCTTTGCCTTCTGCTCATCAGAATATGTCCAATTGAAAATCTGTTCCTCAATGAATTCTCCGCTATTGATTGCACGGAAAGGAGTTCCTGACAGATACAAATAGTGACGCGACGTTATAGGGAGCCAAGATTCATTGATAGCATCACCGGCTTCATCACTTGAATACGAATCCGGATCAAAATCAGCCGTAGACTCTTCGTCCTCTTTTTCAAAGAGGTCTTTCGCCTTCGCTCGCCAGGCGCCATAGTGATACTCGTCAAAAATCACGAGATCCCACGATACCGTGTGTATAAACTCGTTCTTGGCTTTGATACCTCCCGCTTCGTTTGTTCCTAAGAGATCCTGAAAGGAACCAAAAACAACGATAGGTTTAAATTTATCCGCCCGTTCGTACTCCTGATCTATATTAAGGCTATTATTCTTCGCATCCTTGTTGGATATAAACTGCCACCCCTCGAAATCCACGTGACAAAGAAGGTCCTCACGCCAGGCAGACTCCACGGCCGGTTTGAAGGTAAGAATGAGAACTCTCTTAAAGCCCATTTTCTTCGCCAACTCATAGCTGGCAAAGGTCTTCCCGAAACGCATTTTAGCATTCCAAAGAAACTTAGGGGTATGTTCCGGATCTGTAATGGCAGCTTCTTTGAAGTAGTCCATGGTCCTTTTAACAGCCCTTTCCTGTTCTGGACGCATGTCAAAAGTCAGGGAACGATTCTCCGGATTGGCAGTATCCGAACGAAGAGTGACAATGGCTGCAAGGACATCTCTCACGGAGCATTTGAACCACTCGTTGCGATCATCTCCCGCGTTCATTTGCATGAAACCTCTTTTACGTAAAACCGCGTGTACATCGTGGTCCATAAAACAGGTTCCATCAGATCGCATGGCGGATTCCTTCAATTCTATCTTGAAAGGGATGGCTGCGACATGCATCTGTTCCTTTATGCGAGACTCAACATCCCTGTCGGTATAGCCAACTTTTAGGTACCCTTTGTGAGATTCCACTCCGATAAGACTATACGCATAGATTGTCGGGACAGCGGACGGCCGCTGCGGGAAAAGCTCAAATTCAGCCATGCTTACTCAATTTCTTTGATTCTTAAGTCGATGTACTCGCATTCTTTAGGATCTGTTATTCCCCAGAGATTGCGAAGGTATGTGTCAGTATAAACCCTATCGTATGTTCCAAGGTCAGGAATAAAACAGAAGTTATCTTTGGTAACATCCTGAGAGACAACCGCTTGCAAAAGGAGAAATCGAACAGTCTTTGTAAAAATGTATGACTTAAAATACTTGGCTTCTTGTTCGGTATCAAATGCACCAAGAACAATGAAAGATTCGGTGCAGGCTTCACCAGGCTTTGCAATAATCGTATTTCTATCGGAATAAAACCCCACAGCGCTCGTAAAATCAGTTTGTCCCGCTATAGGAGATTTAGGAGCCAAAAACTTCCATTTATCAAGATAACCTTTGTTGTCAAGAACATCTTCCTTCTTAGCATATTTACGCCCTATTCTTTGAATAAAATGGCAAGGAACGCCCTCTTCTTTCGGCTCATAGTTAGTCGGCAAACCAAAGGGCTTTCTTGAGGACACTCTATTATTTAAGAAAGTCTCTGTTTTACAATTCTCACGAACTCTCTTTACAATCTCGACAGCCAGGTTCTGGCGAATAAAAGTTCCGAACTCGTTGAGGGGACGGCTCATTGGCTCAGCGGTTCCGAAGTTAGTTACTTCGCATTCTGTCTCACTCTCACTTCGATCTCTTTCCCACAAGAAATAACAAGCACCACCGGCGAGGTCAACGCCAGGAAAAACATCCTTAAAGTTTTCATAATCAACCAGTTTTGAGATACAGTGGTCATTCAACATCTCTCTTCTGAAGTCGTCAAGCCCTTTTCCACCAACAAACCACCTAGAAGGAATAATCATTGACATATACCTCGGCTGTAGTTTTTTTGCCTGATTGACAAACAACTGATAAATCGGCTTTGCACTTTTACTGTTTCCACCATCGCTCAACTGATACGGAGGATTACTTATGATAACATCGAATTTCATGTCCTGCGAAAAAGATTTTCCTAAAATGTCTTCAATCTTAAAATCGTGAATGAACTGATATGCATATGATTCCAAAGATGCGGGGCGATCATACTCGCTCTTCGTGGCTCCGCAATACCTGCACTTTTCACCCTGCCATGTATGTCGGATCCTTTTGAATCTAATATTCCCCTCCGGGTTGGCGAACTTAACAAGTGAGAATTCACTATCCGGGTACTTGCTGCAATAAACACTACGACGCGAAAGAAGACTTGTCAGTTCGGTGATTGCTATCCCAAATAACTGCTTGGTGAAGATATGTTTCACGCGCTTATCCAGGTCAGGAATTTGATTCTCAAGTCCAACGATAAGACGCTTTGCAATTTCACGGAGAAAGACTCCGCTCTTGCAGGCCGGATCAAGGAATGTAGTATCCGGATTTTCAAACAACTCTTGAGGAAGGAGATCGAGCATTTTATTGGCGATATCCGGAGATGTGAACACCTCATCATTGCTCAAATTTGCGATGCATGACAAAACGTCTGGGTTGTAGACGCTACCGTATAATCCATTATCCATTAGGCTGCAGTTTTTTATAGTGAGTAATATATCTATCTATGAATACACCTTCGGCCTCATCTTTAGAAAAGGAAATCTGCCCTTCATCCTTGGCCAGTAATTCAGCAAATGTGTAGTCACGCCGTTGCATTTGAGTGCCCGAAATCATTGACCACTCAGAGAACACTATGGGATGATTTGAAAGGTCATTCCCCGCTTCGTCCACACAATTCAAGGTAAGAGCATTGCCGCAGACAATGTTCCTGCTTAAGATGAAACGGACGGACTCCCTGGCCTCATCGGTACAATCCTTTTTGCAAATTGCCTTGTAACTATCATCCCATACCTTAAACAAACGAGCCCTGCACTCTTCCACATTATCTTTCATTATGTCCACGCCGTAAAGACTCCCGATAGCAACTATTGACTGCTTTTCGTAATCTCTATGAGCGGTACGATACTTTCTCCTCAACTCCGCAAGCTTTCTCTCCAATATCGCAACAAGGAAGTTTCCGTTTCCGCAAGCCGGCTCCAGGAATCTTGAATCGGGACGCAAGCACTCGGTTGACACGAGATCAAGCATTGCATTAACCTCTCGTTCGGCCGTGAAAACCTCACCACGCTCTTCTACTCGAGTCTTTGATTTTATCTGTTTGGTCATTATTACTCTGTTCCGTGTTCTAACTACAAATGTAACTATAATTTTTTATCGTACCCTTGTTCAAGATGCTGTACTTAGAGAGTTTTTCAGAACTATATTGTTATTTATGTCATATTGTAATATACTGATGAAAACGAACCCTATTATTTATTCTTACCAAAAACATATAGGTGTTAATTCGGAAGGTGCCAAATAGATTATGTGTATGCTTCACTTGGTTCCTGCTAATTTGAATTAGTTCCTCTCACACTTTTTTAATGTTTTGATCCTCATTGAACCGTCCGGATACTTTAATTACGAATAAATCGCTATCTTTATCAAACATTATTATTATACTTCAAGGGGTCAGAACCACGATTAAATAGCGCAATTATGTACTCTAATACCCTTCAGTCAGAAATCCAGCCCCCCCTGTGGAAAATGGATTTCAATCCGGAACAGATTCGCCTGGTCAAGGAAAGCCTTCTAGTTTCATACGATAAGAATCACTTTGCGAGGCCAAGCAAAGAGGATAAGTTGAATGCCCTGATTTGTTTCGCCGAATGGTGGCGGGAGGAGTATTCCGGTGAGGCCGCGAGCAAGATGGATGTAGTCCATTTTGTCGGACTGCCGGAGGAAAGCGTCAATGCGTTGTATTCAGCCGCGAAGGGCGGTCTGTCCCTGCTCAAAATTAAGATTATCCATAGCCCGCAGAATTATCAACTGCGCTTCCGGACGATGCTCCTCCAGGGTGGGATTCCCAAGAACCTTCTTTTCGGAGTTAATAAATCTAGCTTCCGGACGTTTCTTTCTGCTCTTTTGGATGAACTTCACGACAAAGTCATCGACTGGGACGATGAAAAAATCGTAGAGGAATTAAACTGCCAATTCTCTCTGCCTCAGTCTTTCAGGAAAGAAGATATCTATGCCCTAGGGCTACAGATCGTCCACGCCGTCATCGAAGACCGAGACGATCTCCTGCCATTCGACACAACCACAAGCGAGTTCCAATCGTTGATTGGAAACCTGAAGAGAAGACTCGGGACTATGCGGACAAATCGGATCAAGCCCCTCGGCTTCCAATGGGACTTGGTCATCCGGGATGGCGAGGGATTGCTTTATTACACAATTGACGATATCAAGAGCATTCCTGAAACACTTGTCGAGAACATTGACCAAAACGTTTTCCAATTCAATCTAGAAGTGAGTGGCAACAAAGTCGCCACATACCGGAAAAGCCAAAATGGCTTCGTAAGGCTTTCGTTGTCCAAGTCCCGCCGCTTCCTATGGAAAAAGGAATCCTATCTTGATGTCTCGGCCGTAACTCATGGGCTCGACAGTTTTCCTGTCACCGTAGCGAAAAATTTTCCTCCGAGCTTTGAGACGCCCCAGGTTTTCAACCTTGAAGGGACAAGATATGTTCAAAAGAACATCTCATCTTCCGAGAGTATCGTCATTTTTGATGCCAAGTTATGGCAGCCGACCGAGGGAACGCTAACCTCTCTCCGAATTGGCGGGAAGGAATACGGTTCCGTTGCGTTTCACGACAGGGCGGAGTTGAGAAATCTCCAAACCGGTGAGATTCTTCCCGTCGAGAATCATTTCACGGATTATTTCTGCGCGTTTAAAGGACTCGACCTCGGATGGATTGACTCGGCGAGCTATCCACTGATAAATAGCGTCCCTCGGATTGAGATCTTTTCCGAGGAAGGTCCCGTTAATACAAAATTCAGTGTCCAATATCGGAAGAAAGGAATGACGGACTGGGCTGTCAGTACGGGGCGATTACCCAACGGCTATCTAAAGATCCGAGTTGTCTTCCCTGACAATAAGTGGAGCGAGCAGTCTTTCTATAACGTTGACGGGTTGACCTTTAATTTCATGGACCAATCGCCAGTTCATTCAACAGTCATATCTTCTTGTAAATGGGGAACAGTACTATGCCACAAGCATGATGGCATCTCTATCAAGGAAATAAGAAAAGGAGTATGGGCGCTGGACCGCGACCCAAACGCCCTTATGATTCCAGACAGAATCTATTTTACGGTCAAGGAAGAGAGTAGTCCAGATCTGATTCTCTCGCTACCCTGCCCCTTCGAACTGTTCTGTCTCGAAGATAAGTCTAACAAGTCCATCGCCGCACAAAGTGAGTGCATTTCGTTGTACGACCTGGATAGATATGCCATCATACAACGAGGGAATGCAAATCCCAAAGTGTTTTTCAAATACAGAGGGGAACAGGCGGCCAGAATGTCCTTGAAAAGGGTCACTCATGACGTCATTACGCCCTTGAGCAAGTTTGAAGCGACGATAACCAGTCTGCTGGCACTCAACGGGCACAACCCCTTCAATAGAAACGAATGCGTTGAGTTCACTGTCGGAAACAGCACCTATAAAGTTCGACCATTTGTACTTGACTGCGCCCTGTCACCTGAAGAGAACATCGTGATACTGAACGACCAAGAGCCCTACGAAGGAAGGGTCTATGCCTGCGAGATGGGCGACAACATTATCGATGGCGAGTTGTCCGTGAAAAGAATGGAGCAAGACGAATCCCTCATTTCCTTCCACCTAAAGGAATCACCCCGAGATGATCGCGAGAGCGGTTCCGACATCCAGCTCCCATTTATTGTATTCTCCGACACCTCAGACAAAAGGCGAATCATTCCTCGGCTCATGGCCAAGGCCGAAGATTCCACCAAATTATCAAATACGGTTGCAACTTGGTACGAACGCCTGAAAGAAGATGACCCCTGCAACGGGATTGCATGGCGAGAAGCAACGAATGCTTTTGAAATAGCCACTGTTTATAGTCTTCCATATAAGACCTTCAATGAGTTAAAAGCTGTCGCTTCTAGCCCCGCCCTTTTGTTCAAATTTGTTGTCGCAATGTTCTTCAACGACAAAACAGAGAAAGCTCTTGCGGGGATTCTCCGCTTTGAAGAAGAGTTCGCAGTTGCTATCCATTGGATTAGGCCAAATGTATGGTTTGAATCTGTCCAGTACCTGCCCGGGAATCGGCTCTTCCAATTGTTCTTTGAGTTTCTCGGGAACCTCATTGACCTAACTGGTGGAGATATACACTTTCTGGCGCAAGGTCCATCAAATAATAAAAGGAATTATGTGTTTGGAGCACAAGAAGTCAACGAATTACGAGCCAGAATGAACTATTCTGCCCACAACCAGGGCGGCACGGAAATGCCTCACAACACCATTCTTTTGATGAGGCAGGATTATATCACACCTGCTATGAGAGATTCATTCCGTGAAGAGCAACGTACTTTGCTTAACTCACCGATTCTCATCGCGGAGTATCTTATGGGACAAAGAGATGATCTCTGGGATGACAGAATGTTGGAAATCCGTCAGGTCGTCAGTTTCTATAGCCGGGAGTTCCACGACCTCTACAATGACATCCTGAAAAAAGTATTAAGATAACACATATGCAATTCTCTGATTTTTACCAGAAAGCGAACAAACAGCTGCTGGAAGCGCTCAGCAACAATTGGTTCAAGGGGCATCCGAAAGAAGCCGCTCACTTCAAGGACCTCCTCACTAACCGGGAACCCTTGATTTCGGAGCCCGTATTCCAAACAATATTTCCCTGGAAGTTATCGGAGTTCACCTTTGCTGAGCACGCCTCCATTCCGGACTGTTTGGATTCGTCATTTGTCTCCGCTCTAGATTCAATCTCATCCGATTACCGCTTCCCGGCCGACCGGAAACCCTATACGCATCAGTCTGCCAGCTGGAAAGCGATGTTGAATCCCAAGCATAGAAAGACTATCGTCGTAACGTCAGGAACCGGATCCGGAAAAACCGAGTGCTTCATGATTCCGGTTCTTCAGGACTTGGCCAGGAACAGAGGTGCCGGCATTCAGGCCATCTTCCTGTACCCGCTCAACGCTCTGATGAGCGACCAACAAAAAAGAATCCACGATTGGTGCAAGGCGCTGAATATCCGATATGCTATCTATAACGGTGACACTATCGAAAACGACCCCGGTCAAGACAAACGCGAAGAGAATTATCCTCGCCTTCTCTCCCGAGAAGAGATCCGACGGAATCCTCCCCAAGTGTTATTCACGAACCCGACCCTCTTGAATTATATGCTGGTCCGAGATAAGGACAAACCCATCCTCAGCATTAGCAAGAGCAATAATAGCCTTCGATGGATTCTCCTGGACGAAGCCCATACCTATACCGGTTCAGCTGCTTCGGAACTGGCACTCCAAATGCGAAGGGTAATTGACGCCCTCGGAAACATTGACAACGTCCATTTTGCAGTGACGTCCGCCACTATTGGTGGGGATGAACCAAACGGCCGTCTCCAACTGAAGAAAATGGTTAGTCGGCTGACCGGAAAAGACCTGTCAGACATTGAAATCATTGATGGAGAACGGGTCGTTCCCAATATGTCAGAAGAAGTCCTTGCCCGAAGACTTGACGCCATCAATACCGAGATGGGGTGCTCAATCGACAAGACAACTATCGTCGGATTGAGGCAACTGTTGAACGATAAAACTCTGACGCTCGATGAGATTACGGCAGGTATCCTTCCCGCCGAGGCAACGACGGAAGAGCAGTTAAAACTGGTTGACCTGCTTGCGGACAAGGTTGATAACCTCCTCGCTCCCGGGAAGGCCGATGCGCTGCTTCCGGCCCGAGCTCATTTCATGATCCGGTCCCTCAACGGCATCTTTACCTGCACGAATCCTAACTGTCCTGACAAAGTGGAAAACGCTCCCGACATCGGGCAACTCACTACGCGGCTATCCACCATATGTCCGCACCCTGACTGTCATGCCCCCATGCTTGAGGTGGTTGCCTGCGCCTCCTGCGGGGACCTGTTGCTGGTGGGTAACAATTCCGCGAAGGACGGCTATTCCATGCGTTTGAACAACACGAGACTAGAAACGGATCTCTTTGACAATGTCGAGGACGATGACAACAACACTTCCCCAGATGACGAACTGATTGTCGTCGGCAAAGAAGTTCATTCCTGCCCCCGAGGGAATGTCGACATACAAAAGATCCGTTTCGATTATGTCAACAGAAAAGTATGTTTGGGAGATGGACCGGATTCTTTCTCCCAAACGATGGTTGACGGTCAACTTGTCTGCCCTCACTGCGGAAAAAGAATGGGCTATGAAGATCTTCGATCATTCTGCGCGGGGGCCCCTTATCTGGGACAGATTCTATCATCGCTTGTACTTGACCAGGCCGCACGGGCGGAACAGACCGCCGGAACCATTCATTATGGCCAAAAATACATCACCTTCACCGACAGTCGCCAAGCTACGGCCCAATCGGCCATGGCTATCAACCAAGACGTCGAAAGGACTTGGATCCGTACCAAGATTTTCCAGCATCTCGCCGAGAAGAGGATGAACAATTACTCTCCTGGCGGATTGTCTGCCGAAGAGCAGATGGAATATGATGAGTATTTAGCCTATGAGAATCCCGGACCTTATATCAGAAGAAGAATCCAAGAGCTAAACGAAAAAGCTAGCGGAACACAAGAGCCCACATTCTTTCCTGAAGACTGGAACACCATCAAAAATGCCTTGATCAACGATCCTGGACTTGACAGTGTTTTCAGGCATATCGCTGAAGCAAGACGGATCAACGGTTACTATTCCTCCACCGGTGTGCACTCGAAAGAAAACTACTTGAATGCTCTGTTTATTAATCAATTCGGTCGTTCACCCCGTCGTGCAAACTCCCTGGAAACGCTGGGGCTGGTCAAGCTGGTATACCCGAAAATAGACACTCGTCCCGCCCCCGTCGTTTTTCAAAGGAAGGGACTGAATGACAAGGATTGGGTCTCCTACCTTTACGCCTGCATCAACTACCTTGTCAGAGAGAATTTCCATTACATCATCCCGGATGGATCCGCACAGTACTGCGTCCAAGACTCCTATACGGATCCAATCTACGGGCCAGACACGACCCTGGAGAGAATCCCAGGCAGAAACGTGCGTGTAAAGAAATGGCCACTTCTGAAAGTGAAACAAAATGGTACCCCCTACGAAGGGCAAAACCGAATCGTCGTTCTCCTTTGTGCCATTTTGGGTTACAATTCTCCAGACGAGGTGGATATTGACCTAATCAACTTACTGTTACATAAGGCATGGGACGATATCTCATCCTACGTGCTCATAAAGATAGACGAATCAGACATCAATCAAGCCAACCACGGATTCAAGATTAATCTCGCCGACGCTGACAAGGTCAAATTGTCTTTGATTGACAAGGGATGGATCTGCCCTGTCGAAAAGACAATCGTCACGGACTGCATCTGCGGTTTCAGCCCGAGAATGAAAGGATATATCAACGGGGAAAACTACAACAGATACCGAGTCACTGACCAACTTACCTTTCCATTCTTCCCTTACCCGGACAAAAAAAAGACAATCAATGCCAACCATACACTAGTAGATGTCACGGAGAACGAAATCAATGCCTGGATTGACGAAAAGTGGAGAGATAAGATGGAGAAAGGACAGTTCT
>Ga0247610_10001939_pt1 | contig 24695 bp, 16 predicted proteins | sample 174DNAGHGhighgp2_FD_193483 | JGI IMG/M metagenome (GOLD analysis project Ga0247610, IMG submission 193483) | Sheep rumen microbial communities from Palmerston North, Manawatu-Wanganui, New Zealand - 1742 DNA GHGhigh gp2 | ecosystem: Host-associated > Mammals > Digestive system > Stomach > Rumen...
CGTCCCAGATAATTGCCCATGCAGGTGAGATAGGCACCCCACACGGCAAACTCCAGGAAATTCATCACGATGAGTCTTAACTTCAGATTTTTCATATAAGCTTATATTTTAGAATTGTTGTTTCCAGATGACAAAGGTAATACATTAGTCTCAGTTCCCGTCGCCCTGCGGCGCATTAGTTTTGCGCTCTATGATTTTTTGGATCTTGGCGGCACGCTCATATTCTTCATTATTCACATAATGCTGCAGGCGCTGCTCTAGCTTCTCAACAGGCAGGTCTTCGAGGCGGACCCGGCGCAAGGGTTTATCAGCTTTGCGCCGCCACACGTAACCGGTCTCCTCCACCACCTTAGGGGTAGTAAAGATTGGAGCCCCTGTGCGAAGGGCTATCGCAACGGCATCGCTAGTCCGGGAGTCAACGTCCACCTCGACCGAGCCGTTATTCAGGTGAAGCATCGAGGCAAAGACACCATCCTTAAAACTGTAGATGGTCACTCGCTGCAATTCAATGCCATATATATGAAACATGCTCACAAAGAGATCGTGAGTAAGGGGACGAGAAGGCATCACTTGTTCTAAATGCACAGCAATGGACTGGGCCTCGGCAGTTCCTACCACAATCGGGATTCGCCTGGCCTCGTCAGGAGTGCTATCGACCGTTTCCAGCAGCAGAGCATAGGCACCCGACTGGACTTCACTGCGAGTAATGCCCAGCACATTAAGTCTGATCAGTTTTTCATCATCCATTGTCCTTGAATCGTATTCTTATCAAAAACTGATTGCAAATTTAGCGAGAAATCACAACTTCACCAAATATCGTCATCAAATTTTGTTAACAACACCCGGTGCTCACGATATAAGACTCTGATTCAGATGCGGCTTCAAAGCCCAAATACTTGTCGATATGCGCTCGCTTTCTTGTCGAGAGAAAGGGGATAGGCACGAGACGTTGAGGGCATGCGCCAGAAGCGTATGTCGTGTTCCCCTACCCTGCAATCAACGGGGTTGCCCGTGGCTGGGATATCCACTCCAGCCTGCGCTGCAACAACGCTTGCAGCCTTCTCACCTGTAGCGATAACACTTGTAATTGTCGGATGCTTATCAAGCAGTAGCGCCAGATTGATAGGCTCCACAATTTCCAGGAATTTGTCGCTTGCATTATCCCGCAACCGCCTTACGGCCATCGCGGTGTCCCACAACGCAATACCCTCTCTATCAAGCAACAACTGGATTGTAGTTAAATCAAACCTTGCAGCCTCCTTGTCCCACAAGGCATCCCGGTCATTCATAAAGATTAATCCCATCACCCGCCAGAAGTCATTGATCTTGTTAGGATAGAAAAACGGCATGGACCACCGCTCAGGCTTCGGAGGGAAGGTGCCCAGAAAAAGATAACGCGCTCCATCAGGGACATACGCATCCCATGGATGACGCTCAATAATTGGTTGATGAGTGTTCATGAGTGCAAAGAAAATGAAAAAAATATACTTTTAAACATGTTTTTTCTGAAAAACACACCATGTGTTTCAATTTTTACTATCTTTGCAATCAAGAAAACAAAACAAACAACGAAACAAAATGAACATGAACATCAAAAAACTTTTTTTGCTTGCAGCAATTTCCTTGGTGCTTGTATCATGTGGCACTTCAGGTAAAGAAGTGGTCTATGTACAGAATATCGACCAGCTCCCCCCCGAAGCAATCGCAGCAGCAACAACCCAAGCAGGCGACTTCACGATTAGGCCAGGCGACATGCTCCAGATTAACGTATCTTCAACCAATGCGGACGCAGCAAGGCCTTTCAACAAAATCCAATACGTTCCCAGGATTGGCGAGAGCGGTGGTTTCAACACATTAGGTGATATGTCCTCTGTATTCTACCTCGTTGATGATGACGGATCTATCGACTTTCCCATTTTAGGTAAACTGCATATCAAAGGCATGACAAAAAATTCTCTCGAGGAATACATAGCATCACTTATCTACCCTCGCTATCTCATCGATAAACCAAATGTTGAATGCCGTATTCAGAATTTCCGCGTTTTCTGTCTTGGTGACTTTGGCAGTCCGGGGGTTATTCAAGCTGAAAATGGACGACTCAACTTGGTTGAAGCTATTGCAAGGGCCGGAGATTTATCTTTTCAGGGACAGCGAAATAATATTTTGCTTATTCGTACTAATGACTCAGGACAACGTACGGTGAAACGAATTGACATAACGGATGCTCGTTTCATGGCTTCTCCAGAGTTTAATCTGCAACAGAACGATATACTTTATGTTGAACCCAACAAATACAAAAAACGTTCTATTTGGAGTCTGCCACCGCTTTACACCGCTTCTGTCGGCATTTTTGGCACAGCCATGTCTGTTCTTAATTTCATACTCTTATTAACTAAGTAGAATTCAATCATCATTACCATACCTGGCGGCTCGTCTTCAACGGCGGGCCGCCTTGTTTATGGAAAACTGACAAAATGTCAGTTTTCTTGTTTTGGCACAAGTGTTGAGAGGTTTTTTGAGTGAAAAAAGTAAAAAAAGCCAAAAGACAAGATAAAGAAAGGAGAAACAACAATATGAATTTCAACAATTTCACAATCAAAGCTCAAGAAGTGGTTCAGAAGGCCGTTCAACTCACTCGAACCTCAGGAAATCAAGCCGTTGAGCCTGAACACTTGCTCAAAGCGGTGATGACCGAGGGTGACGCTGTGGTGCGGTTCATCTTCCAAAAGTTGGACTTGAATGCGGCCAACATTGAGCGACCTCTTGAAGAGGCCCTCCAGAGACTCCCTCGTGTGAGTGGAGGTGAGCCTTACCTGAGTAATGACGGCAGCAAGGTTCTGGAAAAAGCGACTGAAATCGCCAATAAGAACGGTGACCAATACGTTACTGTCGAGGCGATATTGATGGCTCTGTTTGAGGTCAAATCAGCGGCTTCATCCATCCTTAAGGACGCTGGCATGACACGCGATGAACTCAGAGCTGCAATCGACGAATTGCGTAAAGGCAAGAATGCCACCTCCCAGAGTGCTGAGGAGCAGTACAACGCCTTGAGCAAATACGCCGTTAACCTCAATGAACGCGCCCGACAAGGCAAACTCGATCCCGTCATAGGACGTGACGACGAGATAAGGCGCGTGTTGCAGATCCTGAGCCGACGCACCAAGAACAATCCCATCCTCATTGGTGAACCCGGAACTGGCAAGACGGCTATTGTCGAAGGTTTGGCCCAACGTATCGTGCGCGGAGATGTACCCGAGAACCTGAAAATGAAACAGGTATATTCTCTGGACATGGGTGCCCTTATCGCCGGTGCAAAGTACCAAGGTGAATTTGAGGAACGACTTAAATCCGTCATCAACGAAATCACCCAAGCCAACGGTGAAATCATCTTATTTATTGATGAGATCCATACCCTTGTAGGCGCTGGAAAGAGCAGCGGAGCCATGGATGCTGCCAATATCCTGAAACCCGCTCTCGCCCGAGGTGACCTGCGTAGCATCGGTGCCACGACGCTTGACGAGTACCAGAAGTACTTCGAGAAGGACAAGGCACTGGAAAGACGATTCCAGATTGTGATGGTTGATGAGCCCGACGAGGAGAGTTCAATTGCCATTCTGCGTGGCTTGAAAGAGCGGTACGAGAACCATCACAAAGTGCGCATCAAGGACGACGCCATCATTGCCGCCGTGCAGTTGAGCCAACGCTACATCAGTGACCGTTTCTTGCCTGACAAGGCCATCGACCTGATTGACGAGGCCGCCGCCAAGTTACGCATCGAGATGGACAGTGTGCCCCAGGGGCTTGACGAGATTTCCCGCAAGATTTCCCAGCTCGAAATCGAACGGGCGGCCATCAAACGCGACGGTGACGAAGCCCGAATTGCTGAACTGGACAAACAGATCGCCGAACTCAAGGACCGCGAGAGCGACTACAACGCCAAGTGGAAAAGCGAGAAAGAGCTGATCAACAGAATCCAGCAGAACAAAATCGACATTGAGCAACTCAACTTTGAGGCAGAGCGTGCCGAGCGCAATGGAGACTATGGCCGTGTGGCCGAGATACGCTACTCGCTAATCAAGCAGAAGCAGGACGAAAACGTTCAAATCCAAGAACAACTGCGTGGAATGCAAGGCGACAAAGCGCTCATCAAGGAAGAGGTCGACAGCGACGACATTGCCGCAATCGTATCCCGCTGGACAGGCATACCCGTGACCAAGATGCTGCAGAGCGAGAAGAACAAGCTCTTGAACCTTGAAGAGGAACTGCACAAACGCGTTGTCGGACAGGACGATGCCATCAAAGCCATCAGTGAAGCTGTTAGGCGTAGCCGCGCCGGACTGAACGATCCCAAACGTCCCATCGGCTCTTTCATCTTCCTGGGCACCACTGGCGTCGGCAAGACTGAGCTGGCTAAGGCACTAGCCGACTATCTGTTCAACGACGAGAACATGATGACCCGCATCGACATGAGCGAGTATCAAGAGAAGTTCTCGGTCACTCGACTCATCGGCTCACCTCCCGGCTATGTGGGCTATGACGAAGGTGGACAGTTGACCGAGGCCGTTAGACGCAAGCCCTATTCTGTAGTCCTGTTTGACGAGATCGAGCAGGCCAATCCCGATGTGTTCAACGTGCTGCTGCAGGTTCTTGACGATGGCCGTCTGACCGACAACAAGGGCCGCACCGTCAACTTCAAGAACACCATCATCATCATGACAAGCAACCTGGGCTCCAGCTTGATCCGTGAACGGTTCGAACACCTGACCGACGCCAACCGAGACGAGATCATCGACCGCACCCGTGACGATGTGATGGAGATGTTGAAGAAGACCATCCGTCCCGAGTTCCTCAACCGAATCGACGAGATCATTATGTTCACGCCGCTCGACGAGGAGCAGATTCGCCAGATTGTCACCATGCAACTCAACTCGGTCAAGAAGATGCTGGCCCAGAACGGCATCACCCTTGAGGCAACCGATGCCGCCATCCAAGTACTTGGACGCGCCGGCTACAACCCTGAGTTCGGTGCAAGACCCGTCCGCCGAGCAATCCAGAACATGGTACTCAACCCGCTCAGCAAGGACATCATCGCCATGAAGGTCAACCGCGATCGGCCCATCATCATTGATGCTGAAAACGGCACCTTGGTCTTCAAGAACTGACAGTTATTCCCTATATACCAACAAGAAAGAATGCGGACAGTGGCACGAGCCATTATCCGCATTCTTTTTGGTGTTACTGGTCGGCAGCACAGCAAAACACACGTTTAATCGGCGATTTATTTCTGTGTTTGACAGAATTCATCTATTTTTGCAACGTTATACCATTATATTCTGACAAGCGATGATGACGAAGAAAAACATATTCCTGTGTTCTGCATTCCTGCTGATTGTGGCAGTGGTGATGTATCTGCTCAACCTGTTCACTCCTTGGTTCTGCGATGACTGGCATTATCCTTTCATCTTTGGCACACACACCCAGATTCAGTCACTTGGCGATATCTTTCTGAGCCAGTGCCGTCACTACCTCCATTTCAATGGACGCTTCTTTGTTCATTGCTTTGTGCAGTTGTTCAGCGGCTTGTTGGGCAAGGGTGTGTTCAATGTGGTGAATGCCATCATGTTTGCGACGTTCCTCTATGCGATATCGCTGGTGACTTCACGGGACAAGAACGACTACTTCAAAATCATCTCGGTGGCTTTCATCCTCCTGTTCTTCCTGATGCCCGGATTTAAATATGTTTTCCTGTGGCTGAGCGGCTCATGCAATTATCTGTGGACAGGAACGGTCGTTTTGTTTTTCATCTATCTCTTGGCTCAGGACAAGTTACCATCATGGTCTCATGTGCCTCTGCTGGCCTATGGCCTCATCAGTGGCTGGAGCAATGAGGCCGTGTCATTGGGGCTTGGAGGCGCGTTGTTCATCTATTTCCTCATGAACAGGGAGCAGTTGACGCCTCATCGCAAGTACATGATGATCGGCTTTTTCTTGGGCCTTCTTGGTGTTGTTTGCTCTCCTGGCGCGCTTGGCCGCGCGTCCAAAGTCAGCCATGGTGAATTCCAGGCCGTGGCACGGTTGCTCAACTTCAGCAATCTGCGGTTTTTCTTTCTGCTACTGGCTCTTATCGTGTGCAAGGCCATTTACAGGCCGCACAACTTCCTCAAGTGGGTCAAAAAGGAGCAGGTTCTGCTCATGACTGTCTTTATCACACTCGCTTTCATCTATATGACAGGCGATTACCACGACCAGTCACGATTCGGCATCGAGTTGTATTCGCTGCTCCTGCTGCTGCGTGCCATCAACTGGAAGCGGCTCAACACCGTTCTGGTATCGATTGCAGGAGTGGCCACGCTGGCCTATAGCGTCTATGTGATTACAGTTTGTGCCAAGTGTGACGCCGCTAATCGTCAAGAAATTGCGCAAATCACTGGTAGTGATATCATCGTGCCGACCACGCAGCCCATACCCATCACATCGTTCCTGCACCGCTACGCGCTGGATTATGCCGGGTTCTTTGTGGATGACAATAAAACAGCTGGCGAACATCCCTGGATATCATCTTATTACGGTTACAATAACGTAGTCTTTCTGCCACAGATCTTCATTGACGACCTCAAAGAGCACTATTCAGCTTATGAGGGCCAATTCCATACCATCGACAAACTGCCGTTCTTTGCCATGAGGCTGCCGGTAAAGAAAGATTACCGTTATGCTACGGTCTCGTTCAGTAAAAAACCAGGTGCTTCATTGATTGACGGCCTCTTCGCCAAACTAAAGGGCGAGGTAGATTCCTATTATGCCGATGCAAGAGTTGTAACCGTCAACAATGACAATTATGTGTTTGTGGCACGATTCCATCCTTCTCAGGATGACCAGTTAGAGCGCATCGTCATAGATGGCCCTGATGGTAGTCTCGAATATGACTTCTGAAATCAGAAACCCAGAAATTCCGGCGTCATAGCGCTCAATGGGAGGCCTTTCAAGTCTTTATCGCTCAGGACCATATCCTTGCGGTCGATGACCCAGTCGATACCCAGAGCCGGCTCGTCAAACTGCAGCGTGGCCTCGCTCTGCGGGGCATAGACATTGTCCACCATATACTGGAACTGAGCCACATCGCTGAGCACGACAAAGCCGTGGGCAAATCCACGGGGAATGAACAGTTGGCGGCCTGTCTCGTCGTTGAGTTCCACGACAATATGCTTGCCCCAAGTCGGGCTATCCTTCCTCAAGTCAACCGCTACATCAAGCACCGCGCCTTGTGAGACACGCACCAGCTTGGCCTGACTCCACTCGCCACGCTGGAAATGAAGGCCACGCAGGACACCCTTTGTCGAGAACGACTCATTGTCCTGAATGAAGTCCACGTGTCCCACGTGGGCATCAAAATCGGCCTGCTTAAAGACTTCACAGAAGTATCCCCGTTTGTCTCCGAAGCGCTTGGGCTCAATCACCCACACACCCTTGATGTACTGTTCGATAAAGTTCATGTCCTATTTTTTGCGGTTAATCAACCTGCAAAATTAACCATTTTTGGACATCCATACAACATAATTCAGGAAAAACGAGTACTTTTGCCGCGCAATTCATGTATTAATCAACAAGCGACGCTATGAAAAAGACAGCACGCAATGTCATCCTGTTCGACGACAACGAGGTTCGCAAGCACCTGATGCCGTTCACCTACACACGTCCCACCGCCATGCTGCGAGTGGGTATCACCACCATTGGCGAGAAATGGCAGGCCCGGCTCGGCGAGGCCAATTACAGCTACCTCACTGTCCCCTACCTCAAGAAGAAATTCCCGCTCCGTGCCCGCCGCAGCAGCAACCTGATGGTGGCAGGACACGTCATTCCCACCCCCGAGTTGGCTCAGCAGGTGCTCGATCTGCAACTGGGTGAAGCCCTGATGGTGGGTGAGGAGCTCATTGCCTTCAACGGCAGTGCCCACGACTATGACACTCGTCATTATACCCGCGTGCTGTACCCCGACAATATCCCGCTCATCGTCAAGCACCTGTATGACATCTTTGAGTTCAACGGATTGGTGCTGTCACAGGACTTTGAGCGCATCACGGCAGGCCGTGAGTCCCAGCCGCTGTCCCCCACCAACACAGTCATCGGTGACCCGTCACGCATCTTTGTCGAGCAGGGTGCCTACGTCGAGGGTGCCATGCTCAACACCCATGAGGGACCCATCTACATCGGCAAGGATGTCGAGGTGATGGAGGGAGCATGCATTCGTGGCGGCTTTGCCGCTTGCCACGATGCCAAGGTGAGAATCGGTGCCAAGGTCTATGGTGCCACCACTCTGGGCCCCCACTGCAAGATCGGCGGAGAGGTCGAGAACTCGGTCTTCATCGGTTACAGCAACAAGGCTCACGAGGGCTTCCTGGGAGATGCCGTCATCGGCGAGTGGTGCAACATTGGCGGCGGCACTACAGCCAGCAACCTCAAGAACGACTACGGCGAAATCAAGCTATGGAACTATGCCAGCAAGCGCTTTGAGCGCACGGGGCTGCAGTTCTGCGGCCTGTTCATGGGCGACCACAGCAAGATCGGCGTCAACGGTATGATCAACACTGCCACCGTCCTCGGTGTGGGTGTCAACATCCATGGAGCAGGATTCCCGCGCAACTTTGTCGCCTCCTTCCAAGAGGGCAGTGCTGCTGCCGGCTTCAAGAACGTCCCTCTGGAGACCTTCTACACCATCGCCGAGCGCGTGATGAAACGCCGCAACATCCCTCTCACCGATATCGACCGCGACATCTACAAGGCTATCTATAACATCAGCGACCGGTATAAGTAATCAAGTCATAAAGCGCTAAACGTTTTATAACTTGAAGGTTAAAGATTTCTTGTGCAAAGATAAAATGATGGGCTATGGGTTGTCCATGTCAAAAAGCAGGGGAGTGTGATTTTCAGGGGGTGTTTTACCGAGGCACGGGAAAGGCGGATGCTTGATGATTGTGGGGGACTTTATTTTACTGAGACTGTATCATTAATTGTTCCCTGTTTTTATATATTATATTGAGGAGCCTGCACAAAAAGTCGGGCTCCTCAACATAACTAATAGAAAATGATAATTATCTAATTGATATTAAGTATCAATGCAATAAGTGGAACCACATCAGCCACATCGATGTGGCCATCTCCATTTAGATCGGCATTCACAACGACAAACGGATCCACGTCTCTACCAAGTATGTAATCGATCATATTGGTAACGTCATATACATCGACATAATTATCACCGTTCACATCGCCCTTTAGGTAATCATATGGCAGATTCAGCAGCAATGGGGTACTAGGTAAGCCCTCAATACCCTGAGAAACAAACTCAATGCTGACATCATCAATGACAAATTCCTCATTGGTAGAGTATCGATAGACCTTAAAGATGACAATCTCACCACTCACTTCATTGCTGCGGATGCGAATTAAGCCGTAAGGCTTAACCGCATCAACGATTTGGGCCACACCACGGCACTCGTCGCCGACAAAGGCGGCAATTTCATAGTCGCTATAGTCCGTCAACGGGAATCCACCATCTGTCAGTTGTACGTAAGCTGTCATATCGTACTGGAAGGCATGGGCATCACACGTCCAGTGAGTTCTGGCACTTGCTGTGATAGCAGTCAGCATAACGGCCACGAAAACTAATAATTGATTGATTCTTTTCATATCACAATTGTTTTAGCGGGAACGTTTCATCACTTTGACTGTCGAGACATGGCTACCTGTATGAATCCTAATCAGGTAAACGCCGTCAGGCTCACGGCCCAGGTCAAGAGTAAATCCACTAGGTATGTCGCTGTAACCCATGACAGTCATGCCAGCCATGTTAATTACCTCGTCTCCATTGATGGTGGCGCTTGCCTTGATAGTCACAGGGCCAGTCGTTAATGAGGGTATCACATTGACGTCATCATAGGTAACATTGCCCAAAGCCGAAGCGTCGGTGATGTGCAACTGCACGGGCAAAGCCATCGTGCCGAGCAAGTCGGCAGTAAAGAGCTCGGTCTCGGTAACATCATGGACAAGACCCGTGCTACGGTTCATCGCCTTGAAGGTGACGGTCTCGCCTCCATGGCCATAGACATTCATCATCCATCGGCCATTGACTTCACTGGCAATGCCACGGCACTCGTCACCGACAAAGGCTGCCAAAGCATAGCCTATGCTTGATGTCAACGTGTAGCCGTCCCACAGGTCAGCGATAACGGGGGTTACATTAGGATAGCGGTGGATATTAACCATCCACGGCAGTTCCTCGTCTTGCTCAGCCATCGGCGCATGGAGGCGCACGCTGGAGCGCGACGTGTTGAAGCGCAGCGGCTTGTCACTGTTCACCTTCAACAGATAGCCCTTGCCAGGCTCGAGAGTGGTGAGGGTGCCACGCCACAGACCATCGTTAAAGACAGCGGTGCCGTCCTGACCCACGATGCAGTCATTCTCATCAGCATCAAGCGATACTAGAGCCTCATTGACACTCATGGTGCCCGGCATCGGGTAACCCATCCAGTTCCAACCCTGAACGAGCGGTACGGGTTTCAATGCCGAATTGAACAGTAAACCCGACAAATGAATATTGTCAGCATTGGCCATTTCCACCTTGTAGAGTTCAGTGGGCAAGAGGCTGCTTACAGTACCCGTATAACCGTAGCGCGGGTCGTTGATGGTCTCGCTATCATGACTCATAATGCGGTAGGCATTGGGCTTAAGCACATCTACGGATTGCGGTTCATTAATGTTGTGGGACATCCAGTTCCAACCTTGTGCAAGGTTGAGTGTCAGGTTGGACTCGGTGTCTGGCGAGAAGTAGTCAAACGTCAATTCACAGATAGGCTGCTTTGCCTCGACATTGCCTGCCGAGTCGGTCAGCACGGCATAGAAGTGATGCTCGATGCCCTCATAGACGCGCACGCGTGCAGCTTGGCCAATGGGCACATCATGGGCTGCCTTGAACCACTCGCAGCCATTGCCATACTGGGCATAAATGTCATATTGCCATGGGCCGCTGCGATCATCCTCGCCACGAATGCTCACGGATGCCACGCTGTCATTCATCAACTCGCAGCCAATCACACGGCTGGCGGGTTCCACGCCATCAATGATGTTCACCCAGTCAGAAGTAGTGATCGGCTCCTCGTTGTCAAACTTGATGGTTGCATGATTCTTGATCTGAGTGCCCTCAGCAAGGCCTTTCTTGATGCTGATGTCATAAGACACTTCGCCTTGGCCATTACCATCATAGTTGACGGGCAATAGACCTTGATAGAAGTCAGTGATAGGCTCCAAGGTCATCGGGTCAAGAGATGACAAGGTCCAAGTAGCAACACCTTGCTGGCTGTCATAATTGCATTCAACCTGGGCAATACAGTTGATGCGCGGGCGCATGTCAACCGTCTGGATGAAGTTGGAGTCACCACTTAATTGAGCCTCAACATCGCCAATTCTCACTCGTGCAGGTGCGAATGTGTTCAGGTCAAACAAGTTACCATCAATGGTGTCAGTGAGCATAATGACAGTAGCGGGGGCTGTTGCCGCAGTATCATTCTCAAAGCATATCGTATAATTGACATCAGTTAGCTCCTTGCCTATATAGTGACTTCCAGATGGAGCAGTATAACCTAACATCTCATTCGGGTCCATTGGCCACCAAGGAAATAACCAGCCTCCAAGGCCTACAGGATCTGGAGGACAGTCAGGCTTTTTAATGCCTATTTTGAAACAACTTGGAGTGTTTGTCATATCATTGTACATTGCAGCAAGACCAAGTATATTGGCTACATTGTCTAACGCCACTGTTTCTGATTCAGAAGAGAACCCCAAAGAACCAAGTAATGCACCAAGACATGATACAACTATTCCAGCACTCATTTTAAAATTATTGAGGCCATTAATACCTTCTCTAAATCTTTTTATTCCTCTTACATTTGTGTTACAATAAGCCTCTCCAAATAATTTTAAGTCATCATTTATGAATGACAACAGACAGCCATCCAAGGCTGCAACTACAGCCCCTGTTGCCAACTCAGGTGCTATCGGCGTAGGTGAGGACGAACCTACAGCTGCACCTATAGAGACGATATCGTAAGAAGCTGCTTTAATTTCACCATAACACTCTAAATACTCTTTATAACAACAATAGTAATCAGAATAGATTGATCTTAACTTATTTGAAGTACTCTTATCTGTAATTACAAACCAGTTTTGAGGAATTGTGGCCCAAACATCTATAGTATCTCTAGATACAAGTGTTAATGTCAATGACAATGAACCATTTGGGGGTATGTTTAACAAAGAATAATTGCACCTCACCGAAATGCTATCATTTGACGAATTATCGTGTAATGCCCTTAGTTTTACAAACATCATGTCATCTCCCAATTCATCTACAATCAGTGCCAACTGCTCTATTTCGTTTTCATTCAGTCCTTCTACGCCCACTCTACGAAGATAATCGGCATTGCTTTCACCTATTCCATCATACCTAATATAAGAAATACTATTTAAGCGTGATGTTGCTATATATGTATAAAGAGGCACACCGTAAGCAGTCATGTTCCCTTTATTTGATACACTGATTGTATAAGTGGCAGGCCGTCCAGCAACATAAGCACCTGGATAGTTGACTTTCATATCCAATTCGATGTCTATTGGTTCTTCAACACACAACAATTGATTTACATCAAGATTCTCCTCTACAAAATAGAAAATAGCGTCATAGGAGCCAATTGGTTCATCAAGGAAATCAAATGTAGCTTTTATTGAAGAATTTGCAATATGTTCCAATACTACATGATGAATGGTATCACCGTTCTGACTTATCAAATCTAAAGCGTACAGGTCATCAAAGCCATTGCCATCAAATGTAATGGTACTTGCTCCTCCGTTGCCAACGGTGTGAACATCATAGTCCAAAATGGCATATTGATCAATGTGCTGATAGCTGATAGCAAGAGTATTGCCTTGGGTTGCTGTCATATCATGCTGAGCTATGTAGTAGATGCCATCCTTTGGCGCATGAATACCACACCACTTTACTGACTTGTCTCCTAATGCTGACCTCAATTGCTCACCAGTGGGAGAAAAGACCTGAATCGTGCATGGACGGTCAGCTTTAAAGCTCAAACTATCGCCATGCAAGGCTTCTACTTTATACCAAATGATTTCATTTTCCTGAGGACGTTGTGCGGTTTTAGTCTCACCAGGTTGCAGCAAGGTGATATCCGTCACATCTTCTTTCACGACAGGATCGGTAAACGTGCGATTCACGTCGATAAAACGATCTGTTACATCAAAGAAACGAATATGCATGTCATTGCAGGCATAAATGACGGGGTTATTATCCTCGACCTTAAACTCGAAGCTGGTACTGCGCACTGGCCAATGCTCAAATGGCAATAGCGAAATGAGATTGAACGGGTCAACAGGACTGTCAAAAGCGACATCAACGACTTGACTCAAACTGTCATTAAGCCAATACTGATAATGCTTTACACCAGAGCCCCCCATTGGAATCTTGACAAAGTAGCGGTTAATGATGTGGTTATTAGAACCCTTATCATCGCTCATCATCAAGGAAAGTTTGTGTGGACCTTCTTCAAGATCTGTCACATCAAGGTCAAAGTGGTAGATTCCATTGTTAATCGGAGATGCTAACAAATTCATTTCACCACCATCTATACTATAACGGCAAGACACAGTACTATGCTCTGATTGAGTTGGAATGCGATAAAAGAATGACTGATAAACACGGGAGGCATAGCCATTGGATCCAATTACCTGCACTTGAAGCATGTGTATGCCCTGCGGTAACTGAGATACATCAAGTTCCCAACTTACCATACCATCATTGGCAGGCAATGTCTCTTGCCAAAACTGTTCACCGTCTATTTTGCAAATGCAATTCATACTGGTGAGTGTTGATGATGATTCATTTGGGACTTTGCAAAAACAGTAAGTCTTAGGCTGTGAGGGCACCTCTCCCTGTGCCTGTACATGCAAATAATGGAAGCCCTCAGGCAATACGTCCACATCGATCTGCACCGTACCGTTGGTCACATTTGATATGGCAATTGGATTTTCCTCCCTATCTACCCAGTAAACTACCTTAGCAGATTTAGTTGAGAGCTTCGTTTTCAAGAGATACCGTGTTACAGGCGCACTTGATACACTGTCCTCATTTATAACTTGCAAATGGATAGCATGGATAGACTCGTCGAGGTTGCTTACGTCCACAGTCTTTTGCCAAGCCTTGGCTTCACTGTGTCCAGTGTTGGTCGCTAACGTATCATTGTCAAACCAATAGCGGTAGTCAATCATGGCACCAGCCTGGCTCGCCAAAGCGACGCACAGCGACAACATCATGTATATTAGTCGTCGAAACATTTTCTTATTTTTTAAGTATTAAGACTGTTTACTCAATACCGCTAACCTCGATTTCAACACTCAACTTGCCGTCAACGGTCGATTTACTAGCAACATTGCACTTGGTAATCTGCAAAGTATAAGGCATCGGGGTAAATGGGAGCAGACCACCATACATACCCACCTGTGTGCCGTCAGAGCCTAGATAGGTTGAAGCTGCCTCATCAGTCAAGGCAAACGAAATACCATCATTGTAATTAGTTCCCGTGAATTCTTTCATCACTGCACTCACGTCGTTAACAACAATGTTGTTTGCACCGGCAACGTTATTGAAAGCTTTTGTCGCTGTTCCAGTAGCTACGCAGTTATAACAAAAAGTGCTGTTGGGCAACGAGCCGACCATTTCATTTGAACCCACAATTACACAATTAGTCAACGTCGAATTCTTAATATAACTTAGACCCGTAGAAGTACTAAACATACTATCATGACCATAAGATCTTATCACACAATTCTGAAAATCAAAAAATGAATTACAGTTAGTATTCTCACTTTTTTGACCAAATTCAGAAACATACGAGTTGATGAAGGTTACGTTGCTACCACTACCAAAAGTATAGCTATTTGTTATGTAGCAATTAGAAAAGACACCTTGCTTTACAACAGCAGAGGCAGAATTAAAACCAGAAAACAAGCATTTCTGAATCAAAGGCATGACCAGCTTTTGAGCAACAGTAACATCGTTAGCAAATTTCATTCCTTCAACCACAAGGCGGCGTGTGGTATCGGTAATATTAAATTGCACTGTACCTTGAATCACGGTGGGAATGATTTCTTGAGCCGCATCGGCTAACATACCAGCGCCACGCAATGTAATGGCTTTGGTAATAGTGGTAGCAGAAAAGTTGCCACCAGATAAGGTGATAATATCGCCATCGACGGCAGCGGCATGTGCCGAAGCAAGTGCGCTACCACCATAAAAAGCCCTCATCTCTCCCTCATGACTTAAAGTAGCTATGAGAGAACTTTGAGCAAATATACTGATGCTGGACATCAAAGTTAGAATTGAAACAAAAAGATACTTCTTCATAATGCAAAAGTTTAGTTGATTTTTATTGTGGTTGAATAGATTAGAGGTCCATGGGGTTGAGAGGATAGACGATAAAGAAAACGTGGACCAAATACCTCATTTACACTTTCTGAGGTATCGTCAAACACCTTAGTTACCATAAATGCGTGAAGCCCACACTATATCCCGTGAGCATCAACTTTACTCTTGGTAGCTTCTTCAAATTGGCGATTTTCAGAAAGAAAGAATTAAAGTTAACGCTTCTTTATCTTGATGTCCTTAGTTTGTCATTTACATAGGCAAAATGAATTATAATTGTGGTAAATAATTGATACATGCTGCAAATATACAACATTTAAGTTTAAACTGCAAAGGATTACAGAAATAAACAAAGGGAGATATTGAAATCACTTTTTACCGGGGCGGTGCCACGGTATACGGGACGGGCTGATACTTTTTCTTACCGAGGCGGAGGCTCGGTACAGGGGACTGTGTAACATCAACGCCCCTGCCCTATCGGGCACCCCCTCTTATCTAAGAGGGGGAGTTGAGTGACAGCACTTTATATTTATTGAATTCTTATCGATGGTTAGAAGCCTTTCCAGGTTTGGAGCCAGAAGTCGTGGGCCAGCTGGTGCCAGCGATAGGCAGCGGCACCGAGCATGTCGCTGGTGTAGTCGTTGAGGTACTGGGCGGCTCGCTCGCTGTCCTGGGCGTTGAGATCTTGCCAGGTTTTCTCGACCATGGGGAGCTCGCTGAGGCCTTTCTCGAGGAAGTGGTCGCGGGCGGGCTCGAGGGTCTCACGGAAGACGCCCCAACGGAGTGATGCGAGACGGTTGGCCTTGCGGAACTGCCAGAGTGCCGTCTCATCGTTTTCGGCCTTGTGTCCGCAGAGTTTCATCGATGCGGGAAGGTCGGTATTGCCGCAGAAGATGGGGAAGCGGGGGCTCTGTCCCGGATTGTCGAATGCGACCCATGCCACGCCACCCACCTCGTCGGGGAGCCATGAACGCAGCTGGATGACGGTGCTGTAAGAGCACCAGGGGACACTGACAGTGCGTGTCCACTTCATGGCCGAGTCGCCCATGGCATAGAACATAGCCAGCTGGTCATTGGTAATCCAGGGATTGGCGACGGGGGAGACGATGCTGTCGGGCTCGTTCTCAACGATATTGCCATCCTTGTCTTTCAGCTTGGGGTTAGGTATCTTGTGGCGGGCGCTCAAGTCGAGCGGAGTGCCCTCATAGTAACTGCCCAGCAGACGTGACACGTCTTCGACGCTTACTTTTTTGTCGGGCTTGACGCTCACAGGCAGGTTCTCGATGCTGTCGGTGAGTCCCAACGAGGGGGCCAGCTGCTGCATGATATAGAGCTCACGGATACTGTAGTTCTTGACCTCCTTGAGGTAGTTGGCGCCACTGTAGGCTTTCCAGAAGCAGAAAGGCTCCTTGCCGTCCCACAGCTTGAGTTTCTTGGCCACCTCGAACACGTTGTCGGATGCCATGTAATGGTCAGGATCGTCCAAATCAAGGGTACCGATGCGGGAAATGTTGGCCGACACGGCAATCTCATCGTCGGGGATGCGAATGGCAGCCCAGACGCCACCCACCTTCTTGGGACCCTCGCCGAAGACCTCAAACAGCCACGCCTCATTCTTATCGGCAATGGTGAGGCACTCGCCGCTGTCGCCGTAGCCATATTTCTTGACCAGTTCGCCCATCAGACGGATGGCGTCGCGGGCGGTGGTGCAGCGCTCCAGGGCTATGCGTGCCAGTTCCTCGATCATAAAGATGCCCTTGTCATTGCGCAGGGTGTCTCGTCCGCTGATGGTTGTTTCTCCCATGGCCAGCTGCTTCTCGTTCAGGCAGGGATAGGCGGTGTCCAGGAAGCGGTAGGTGTGGCGCGCCTGCGGGATGACGCCCAGACGTGGCATCCCCGTACTGTCGGCAGCCGACTGGGTGTGGAAACGGTTACGATAGACGGCGGTGACCGTGTCACGCTCATAGTCATGGGCGGGCACCACGGCCATCCACGTGCGGTAACGGGCATCGCAGGTGTGTGATGTGATTACCGAGCCATCGGTGCTGGCCGACTTGCCCACCATGATGCTGGTGCACGACTCGGTCATGCGTTCAACACTCTGGGCGTTGATTGTAATGGTCAATGCCATCACGAGGATGGCGACAAGGAATCTCTTCATATTACTTATCTATCTGTTGTTAATGGTCAAGACTGCAAAGGTAGTCATTTTTTTAGACTCGAGGCCATCAAGCAAGAGAAAAGGCTGTCCTGCTACTATACGCAGGACAGCCTTTATCCGTTAGTTAAAGCGTGTCGCCGAAGCGAATCACTTCAAAATCACTTCACATAGTACTTCTTGCCGTTGTGGATGTAGAAGCCACGCTCGGTGGGAGCAGCAACACGGCGACCGTCGATGGTGTACCATGCGCCATTGTCCTCGAAGCCGATGGTCAACTCGTTAACACCTGTCGGAGTCTCGGTGTAGATCTCATACTGCCATACGATAGCAGGCTCATCCATACCATAGTAGTATTCACCCGAGTCGTCAACGAAGAAGACAATGATGTACTTGCCCACAGCACTGGGAGCGCCAGGCAACAGCACGGGGTTTTCGGGATCAAGGGTGATGTCATAATAGGTAATGGTGTAGTTACCACTGCCCTCGGGAAGGGTTGCAGTTGCGCCATAAGTCTTACCCTCTTCATACTTGTTGAAGGCATCAGGCAAGTCGAGTTCATACTCGCACGGACGGCGGTCAATGGTGAATTCACCGTAATTGGTGTTATCGATGCCATTGAAGTACTCACCCGCGGTTACCTCAACAAATACTTCATAGGTACCGGGCTCAACGGGAGCGTCGGTTGAAACCTCACCCGTCTCGGTGTTCTTGTAGGTTACAATCACGTCACCGTCACCATTATAGGTTACGGTTGCGGCATGTTCGTTACCGTCATATACACAATTTGCGGGAACTACAACATTAAGATCAGGCTGCATCTTGTTGATGGTGAATTCACCGTAACTGGTATTAGCGATGCCATCATAGATAGCGCCATCGGTTACCTCAACAAATACTTCATAGGTACCGGGCTCAACGGGAGCGTCGGTTGAAATATTACCCTCAGCGTCCTTGTAAGTGATAATCACGGTACCGTCACCGTCACAGGTTGCGGTTGCGGGATGCTCGTTTCCGTCATATACACAGTCATCGGGAACTACTACATCAAGGGCAGCCGTGCGCCTTACGATTGAGAATTCAACGGTATTGACACCGATGGTGCCCATATCGTAATCACCATAGATGCTGAAGTCATAAGTTCCGGGCTCGGTGTACTCAAACGGATAGTCGAAGACGCCACCAACATTTACCACAAAGGTCTTGGGGGTGCCATCGTAATAGTGAGTCTGCGGATTGGCGGTCATCTCGATGGTGCGAACATCCTCCCACTCCTGGTTCAAGTCGGTCAAGTAGGTGTGGTTACCCTCAACATCGGTGATGCGAAGCTTCAAGGTGTGGATGTCGGCAACGTCGGGATTGAAGTTCAAAACGAACGGCAGGTCGAATTCCGAATTCGGAGTCAGCTCGCCAGGAATGGCGGTCCACTCACCGGTACCACGGTCACCATCTACCATATACTCCATGTGGCCGGTCCAGTCAAACGGGTGCTTATAGTAACCCCAAACATGAGCGGGATGATCGGCGGGCAGGTCATTCCATGCCTCGGTGTTATAAACCTCAACATGATATTCAGCCTCGGGATCGGGCTCTGGCTCATCAATATCAATCTCACTGACGCTCACCAAGAAAGACAACTCGACGCTCTCGCCCCTTGCGAGCGTGATATTCTTCCAGCAGAAGCCCATACCACTGTCGTAGTTGCCGCCTTCGACCTTGTAGAATTCATCTTCTTCAGTGCCAGCTACCCACTGGCTTCCATTATAGACATCGGGCACATTATTATAATTCCCAACGATATCTGCAGCCTTGTAGTTGTTAGTGTACTGACCAAACCACCAATCATCGACAGGAGTCACACCTGAAGCTCCATCGAAAATTGCGGTGAACACGGGAATTTTTTCACCAGGCTGGGCATCTTCATCTTTTTTGTACTTCATGTCCAAACCGTAAACCTTGCCCAGTTCATTGCGCAGGCAGTAGATGGCAGCACTGTCATTATCACCAATCATGATGTCGGCATACACACCCAGAGATACGGTCCTTGATGGAGACAAGCTTAAAATGCTAACTTCATTGGTCAGCGTATAGACAATCCTGGCTGCGTATTCGCCCGCACGTTCCACGCGTGCCGAGAATCTCACGCTGTTGCGTTCAGTTCCACTCTCGCTATTACAGAGAACAGGATTCTCGTTACCGAGGACGCCGCCCTCGACCTTCATTGCAGCGATAAAGCCTGCACCGGGATTAGAATAGATACCATCAGATTCATTGTCGAGCCTGGCATAGGTTGACGAGTAATATTTACCTTCAACTTCGCCAATAATGCTAACGCCGTTAACGTAGCCGGCAGGAATAGCGTGTTGCTCTTGAGTACTGTAATAGAGATGGTTAGGATTATTATACGTCCCCAATGCTATAAAGTTATTGGGGAGAGCAGGATAAATAGCAGACCGCGAAGGAGCCTTAGCGGGCTGCGCGCTCACCTGAAGGCTACACAAGCATGCAGCCATCACTAATAATAAAAATGTGATTTTTTTCATAATAAGTTAAAAATTAATTGGTTATGAAACTTATGGGAATATTTTTGGTTATTCTCCTTCTCAAATACTTGAATTTGCGCAAAGTTACTTATTATACAAATAATGAGGCTACTCTATTGTGTTAATAAGTCTAAACAAATTGGCATTAGTCATTCATTTATTGGAATTCGTCATTTATTTGCTGGGATTCGCAAAAAAAGGGTGTCTCGCTGCGGCTTTTCCATGGCATAAAAGGTTGAAGACCTTATCATGGCCAGCGGCCTTGAATTATGGTAACCCCATGACGCACAGACTGTTGCAAAACTCCATTTATTCATTTTTGAATCGGCCTAACGGCCGAGAAATTAAACAAAATTTGTATAAAAATCAAACAAAATATATATTTATAATAATTTTATTTATAATTTTGCTTAATTTCCCGCCCGCAGGGCGGTTATTCCTTCTAGGCGTTAGTTTTGCAACACCCTGTGTAGCATGGGGAAAGAGTGAACGAATGAACGGGCCTCGAAGAGGGCCACTTCTTCAAGGCTAAAGTAGTGTCATGGTTATTGGCCCCTTTCAGGACCCGAGATGAGTAGTGCGGCAGCCCTCAACGCAGGGTCACCTCGAGAATGGTGTCCACGCCAGTGGGGACGGCAGGCAACTGGATGGTAATGCCGTCGCCAACAGCGGTATAACGCAATTTGGCCTTGTCGCTGAACAGGCGCACCTGCTTGACGCGTTTACCGCTCAAGGGTAGGTATAGCGCATTGTCCTTGAGCTTGAGGACGTGGACATAGAGTGTGTTGCCGCGCTGGGTCGTCACGCCCCAGTCATGAGGCGGGATGATGCCGCCGCGCGTGCCGTAGATGGTCTCGCCGTACTGCCGCATCCACTCGCCCAGGCCGCGAAGCCTCTCAACCGCCTCGTCGGGCAGGCATCCATCAGGACGCGGTCCCACGTTGATCAGCAGGTTGCCGTTGCGTCCTGCGGTACGCACCAGCGTGCGTATGATTTCGTCACTGGTCTTGTAATTCTTGTCGGTGATACGGTATCCCCAGGCATAGTTCATCGTCATGCAAGTTTCCAACGGCAGCTGGCTGATGCCACTCTCGCCAGAATAGCCCGCCGTGTTCTCGCCAGGCACGTCCTGCTCAAAGATCTGGATATCCTCGCCCGGGAGAGGCACCTCATGGTGGTTGTTGCCGATGAGGCATGAGGGCTGCAGGCGGTGGATGAGGGCATACTGCTCGTCGAGTTGCCAGTCAAAGGGCACAGGGTCGGTATCGTGTTCCCACTTGCCGTCAAACCAGATGGCGCCCACAGGGCCATAGTTGGTCAACAATTCCGTCAGTTGGTCATTCATGAACTTGTAGTACTTGGGCCAGTCGGTGGTAGCAGGGTCATGCGGCAACTCCTCCTGATGGCGTCCAAGGGGATAGTCCAAACGGTGCCAGTCGAGGTGGGAATAGTAAAAGTGCAGTTTGATGCCGTGACGCTGGCAAGCATCGGCAAGTTCCTTGAGCACATCGCGCTTGAAGGGGGTGGCATCGACGATGTTGTAGTCGCTTGCCGTGCTCTTGAACATCGAGAAACCATCGTGGTGGCGCGAGGTGATGGTAATGTATCGGGCACCAGCATCCTTGATGGTGCGCACCCACTCATCGGCATCAAAGCGCGAAGGATAAAATCCTGCGGGTAACTGGGCATACTCGTCACGGTTGATGCGCTTGTTGTGCATCACCCACTCGCCATCGGCCAGCATTGAATAGACGCCCCAATGGATGAAAACGCCCAATTTGTTATCTTGGAACTCCTGACGAGCCTTGAGGTTTTCCTCGCTAGGCGTGTAAACAGTCTGCTGGGCGTTGATAGCCACTATACATGCCATCATGATGATGGCGGCTAAGAAATGTCTTTTCATTTTCAGGTCTTGAATGGTTAACGATGGTGCAAAGATACAGTTTTTTTCTGAAAAACGCCACATGGCATAGGACAAGGCAGCCCGACTCACGGATGAGCCAGGCTGCCTCTATCAGTTCGAAGTTATATTGCGAAGTGAATTACTTCACCATGTACTTCTTGCCGTTGTGGATGTAGACACCGCGCTCGGTGGGAGCAGCAACACGGCGACCGTCGATGGTGTACCATGCACCATTGTCCACGCCGTTTACGTTGATCTCATTCACGCCAGTAACCTTACGATAGATCTCGAAGGTGCCATAAGGCGTGGCGGGAATACCATTGTAGAAGTCGGTCTCGGGCATCTCAACGATTACGGTGTAAACGCCAATAGCCGTGGGTGCCTCGGTCAGGATGTCACCAGTTACGGTGTTCAGATAGGTAATGATGGGGGTACCATCACCCTTAATCACGTCAACGGTAGCAGTGGAAGCACCGGGAGCCATGTTATCAATGTCAATCAGGGGAGCGGGAGAGGTTACATCGATGATGGGATCAGCCTTGCCGATGGTGTACTCAACCTCCATGATGCCGATGGTGTTATCCTCAAATATGCCTTCAAGGGTGAAGTTGTAGGTGCCGGGGTTGGTCTCGCCAAAGTAAGGCTGGGTACCATCTAAGCCAGTAATCTCATATACCTGAGGCTCGCCGTTGTACACGCGCTCCTCATTAAAGCTGCTCACGTCAAACGAACGAACGTCGGTCCAGCTCAGGCCATTCATATCGGTGTAGTGACCCAAGCCATCGGTGAAGCGCAGAGCCAGCACGTGGTCGGTAGCGCGGTTCTCATTGAACATCATGTTAAAGTTCAAATCAAATTCCTCGCCAGAGATGAGTTCGGTGGGAATGCGGTGCCAGGTGTTCTCGTCATCAACCTGATACTCGATGTAACCGGCCTGGCCATAGGGGTGCTCATAGTAACCCCAAACGCGTGCGGGATGCTCAACCGTCAGGTCATTCCAACCATCGAAGTCGAAGGCCTCAACCTGATACTCAAAGCGATCCTCACCAGGAACGATGGGCTCTTCGAATTCGATTTCACCAACGCTGATGATGTATGACAACTCGATGCTACCGCCAGCAGGGATGGTGCGGTTCTTCCAGCAGAAGCCCAAAGCGCTGTCGTATTGGCCGTCCTCTTTCATGTAGTTATTATCAACTTGATCGAATATAGTGCCCCAACGATCAATGACAATGTTGGAGTAATCACCCACGATCTGATAGGGGTTGAAGTTGTGGTTATACTGGCCGAACCAGTAGTCGTCGATAGCGGTGACACCAGTAACGTCCTCACCGAAGAGGGCGCAGAACAGAGGTGCATCCTCAGCAGTGCTCTCCTTCATCTTCATGCCATAGACTCTGTTTTGGTCATCTCTCATGCGATACAAAGGAGCGTTGTCATTGTTACCAATCATGATGTCGGCATAAACACCGGCACTAACAGTAACAGCAGCATCGTTGTTGTTGGTCAAGGTGTAAATAATCCTTGCGGCTACCTCACCCACGGCCTCGATGGCGGCGGTCATTGTCACACCATGGTATTCGGAGCCCGTCTTGCTATTCAGATATTCGGCATCATAGTTATCCACCTTAAAGGCCGCGAGGAAACCGGCACCGCAGCCGTCGTCCTGGCCTGCCCTTTCCACACCATAAGTGGAAGAATAATACTGGCCGTCAATCTCGCCGAGGAGACTGATAGCATACTGGTAACCAGGGCCTTCACTCGTAAACAAACGATTCACGCCAGCAAACCAACGTCTGTCAATGCTGTAGTAGATCCTAGAATCATCCAGCTGGGTGTAAGCAGCTGGACGCTCGTCATAGATAGTGGAGCGCATGGGCGCCTTTTCAATAGCCTGCATAGCAAATGCGCCAGCTATCAAAGCAAACAAAAGAACTGTAATCTTCTTCATAAGAAAATGGTTTTAAAAAGTTTATAAAAATGATAAATAAATTATTAATTCATATCCTAATATGATCCTAATACAAGAACCTAAAACTTCTGCCACGAAATTTATTACAAAATAAACAACTCTCGCCAAAAAAGACGAGAGTCATATTGTTAATAAATCATAATTAATCGCAGCCTTGGACAACAAGAGCATAAAACTATCAAAAACCATCAAACAGCCGATTATCGGGTTTCAGGTTTCCTAAAAAAGCGTCGCAAACGGAATGTAAGCCACATGACAAGCACTAAAACAACTACTAACACGCCAATGGCGATTCCGGCATACCAGGGTGCCTTGTCAAGCAAATCGCTGAAAACGGGCGAAATGTATTCCTGCAAGAGGGGAGCAATGAACTGACGCTGCTCGGACAAGGGGTCGTTGAGCACCCTGATGGTATCGCCCAACTCCATGGTCGCACGCTGTGTGGCCTCGTAGGCGGGCCAGTAATGGGCAGGGGTGCTCGGGTTTCCCGTCATGGCAAAGTTCACCCACATCTGCTCTACCTCGGCTGCGAGGGCAGGATTGTGGACGTCACCCATCTTGATCTGGCGTCCCGTGTTGAGGACATAGGACACCTCGGTGCCGTGGCAAGCGCCATAAATCGGGTCTTTCAGGGA
>Ga0247610_10001940_pt1 | contig 24694 bp, 16 predicted proteins | sample 174DNAGHGhighgp2_FD_193483 | JGI IMG/M metagenome (GOLD analysis project Ga0247610, IMG submission 193483) | Sheep rumen microbial communities from Palmerston North, Manawatu-Wanganui, New Zealand - 1742 DNA GHGhigh gp2 | ecosystem: Host-associated > Mammals > Digestive system > Stomach > Rumen...
CTGTGCGTCGCCGTGGCCGAGGCCTGTCGTGGAGAGACCCTTGCCGTTGTCATCGATGACCATAGAGCCAAAGACAATCTCGTCTCGGCCGTCCATGTCAACATCCTGGATGGCGAAGTTGTGGTAACCGTTGCCATACCAGGGACTGCCCCAACCCGCGTTGTTGCTCCAGTACCATCGCTGAGTGAGCTCGTGAGTGGCGGGGTTGACGTCGATGGCGCAGAACTTGTGGCGTGTGTAGCAGCCTCGTCCGAGGAAGATGCTCGGGTGCTTGCCGTCGAGATATGGCGCTCCGAAGTAGTGCTTCGTGCTGCGGTGGCCGCCGTCGCCATCTTTGCCCCAGCGTGCGAGGCTCTGCTGTTCGCCGTTCTCGTAGCGCTTGAGGGGGTATGCCATAGGCGTGAACGTGTCTGAGGTGCCGTTCCATGCGTATGGCTCGCCTGTCTCACCGTTGAGATAGAGCAGGAACTCGTCGCCAACGCATGTATATTGGTCGCGTGGGGCGTAGAAGTTCATGTTGCCCACGGCGATGTCGTGACCTGTTGAGGTGTGTATGTACATGTTGTTGGCACCGCGCAGCAGCACCTCGGCCTTGCCGTCCATGTCCCAGTCGTAGGCCACGGCGTCCCACTGCTCATCGGGTCCGGCCATCATGTTCGGGCCGAGGTCTATCCACCAGAGGCGTGTGCCGTCGAGCTTTATGACCTCGATGCGGTGGAAGCGCGTCTTGTTGCTGGCATCGTTGACGGCTCCCGTGAAGTTGCGTTTGCACACAAGCTCCACCTGTCCGTCGCCATCGACGTCGGCGGGTACGCAGTCGTTGAACTCATATTGTGTCGTGCAGGTCTTTCCTGCGCGGTCCACGGCGGGTTGGCACTTGATGTCGAGGTATCCGGTGTGGGGATTGTCGCCGACGCCGTTGGTGAGATTGGAGATTCCTGCCCAACGCTTCACCTCCTGACACTTCTCGCCCTCCACGCCGCGCACCACGGGTGCCACCTGGTAGCGTGTCGAGGCGTTGCCTCCTGAGTGTACGAAGCTGCTCACCTTGAGGCCGCTCTTCACGAGGTTGCCGTTGGCATAGAGGTTATAGGTCACGTCATAGTACTCCTCCGGCAGGATTCGCCACGAGACGAAGTTGCCGGAGCCGCTCATGGCCACCGTAGCCACGAGGCCTCGGTCGAGCCGGTCGGTGAAGCGCTGTGCGTTTGCCGCTGCTGCCACTATGGCGAGCAGCATTAGGAATAATGTCCTTTTCATTGTGATATGCACTTGATATTAATAGATGTAGTTAGCTTGATAAATGTGTGATGAAGTGTTGCTGTGTGGCATGTCGGCAACAAATCGTCTGCAAAAGTAGTTTAACTTTTGCAAAACTGGATTAAGAAATATGATTTTTAACCTTTATTTTTTAACCAAAGCATAAAGAATATGCAGAAAAAGTGCACTTTGCTTGGTAGAGCCGATGAAAAGTGCTTACTTTGCACATCTTTTAATAATACCTATAATAGTTATGACGTTTACAGAAACCGTTATTCCCGTCTTCCGTCGGGCCATCAGTGACTATCATTGTTACGACGACGTTGACCATCCCATGCCTGCGCCTTCCTATGCTGATGCCTGGGATACTTTCTACAAGAAGTGCTGGATAGACACTGTGCAATGGCATCTTGAGGACTTGATTCGCGATCCGGAGATAGACCCTGTCGCTGCCTTGGAGCTGAAGCGTCGCATCGACCGCAGCAATCAGGAGCGTACTGACATCGTGGAGCAGATTGACGACATATTCCGCAACCGCTTCAGTGATGTCGAACCCCTCCCCGATGCCACCCTGAACACCGAGAGCCCGGGCTGGGCTGTAGATCGCCTGTCGATACTCCAGCTTAAGCTTTGGCACATGGACGAGCAGTGCTCACGCAAGGATGTCACCGACGAGCGTCATGCCGGCTTCGTTGCCAAGTACAATGTGCTGGAAGAGCAACACCGCGACCTCTGCACGTCTATCGACCAGCTCCTCACCGATATCGAGCAGGGCCGCAAGTGGATGAAGGTTTACAGGCAGATGAAGCTCTACAATGACCCGACCACCAACCCTGTCATCTACGGAAAACGTAAGGGCTGATTGTTGGCATTATGTCTCGCGTTGTAATCCTCAGATTCTCGGCCATGGGCGACGTCCTGATGACGTTGCCTGTGATTGATGCCGTGGCACGTCAGCACCCCGATGTGCGCTTCACCTTCGTGAGCCGTGCGTGGGTCAAGCCCTTAGTGCAGCTGCTGCCTCCGAATGTGGGGTTCGTCAGTGCCGACCTCAAAGGCCGGCATAAGGGTCTTATGGGACTCAACCGTCTGTCGCGCAGGCTTATGGCTCTGCATCCTACCGCTGTCGCCGACCTCCACGACGTGCTACGCTCACGATGGATTGATTTGCGCCTGCGTCTGACGGGTGTGCGTGTTGCCATTGTCGATAAAGGCCGCCGTGCACGCAGACGGTTCCTCAGGGCTGAGGTGAAGACCCGGCAGCGTCCTGTGTTCGAGCGATATGCCGACGTGTTCCGCCGCTTGGGACTCGATGTGAGTGTTGACTTCACGCATCTTGACACTAATGGCCTGTTGGCCGACAGCAATTTGAAGGCTGCGCGTCCTGAGCCTCACTGGGTTGGCATAGCCCCCTTTGCCGCGCACAATGGCAAGATTTATCCTGCTGAGATGATGGAGAAGGTCGTCGCCAGCCTCTCTGGCCGTGGCGATGTGCGTGTGTTCCTCTTTGGCGCAGGAGCCGCTGAGAGCGCTATGCTCGAGGACTGGGCCTCGCGCTATGAGCACGTAGAGAGTGTGGCGGGGCGTATGCGCGACATGTCCGAAGAGTTGGCACTCATCAGCCATCTGGAGGTGATGTTGTCCATGGACTCGGCCAATATGCACCTGGCATCGCTGGCTGCCGTGCCGGTAGTGAGCGTGTGGGGTGCCACGCATCCCTTTGGCGGGTTCTTAGGCTACGGACAGAGTCTCGAAGACGTGGTGCAGCTTGACGGCCTCGACTGCCGACCCTGCTCCATCTATGGGCAGAAACCCTGCTGCAAGGGCGACTATCCATGTCTGCGAGACATACGGCCGGAGGTCATCGTCGGCCACATAGAACGTCACCTGACAGCTAACACCAAGGCTCAATGATGATGGCTAAAGACGACCTCAGACATCACCCATATCTGGCCACAGCTGCTAACTTGTCGTTGCTCGTGGTATGCGGTATGGTGGTGAGGCTGGCGTTCTTTGTCGAGAACAGCAGCTCTTTCGGTCAACTGGCATGGGCTGACGTAGCGGGTATCGTGTCTGGAGGCCTGCGCTTCGACTTTGCAGCCATAGCCTACCTCAACGCACTATGGGTGTTGCTGCTGTTCCTGCCAGTGCCGCAGAAGGAAGGGCGTGTGTGGCAGAGCATGTTGCATGCCTTGTTCGTCGTCACTAATGCTGTCGGCTTGGCCTCCAATCTTGCCGATGCAGTGTATTATCCATTCATAAAGCGTCGCACGATGGCTTCTGTGTTCCGCGAGTTCCGTGGCGATGACCTCACGGGCATCGTAGGCGTGGAGCTGGTGAATCACTGGTATCTGACATTGCTGTTTTTGGTGCTCACGGTGCTGTTGTGGCGTGCCTATATCACTCCTCGCGTCCGCCAGCAGCCACGCCGCAGCTACTATGTCACGATGTGCTTTGGGCTGTTGGCATCGGCACTGGCCGTCGTGGCAGGCATGCGCGGCGGCCTCGACCCCGAGCAGCGTCCCTTGCACAACGGCATGGCTCGGCAGTATGTGTCGGTGCCGGCCGCGGCTGTACTGGTGCAGAACACACCTTTCTCCATCCTGCGCACGCTGTCCAAGCATAGCTACCCCCACTACGACTTCTTCGCCAGCGATACGGAGCTGGATGATGTCTTCAGCCCGCGTCGTAGCATAGTGGCAGACAGCCTCAGACCTGCACGGCACGATAATGTCGTGATAATCATGCTCGAAAGCTTCGCCAGCGAGTACTCGGCACGCCTCAACAAGAGCTGCTCTGGTACGGGTTGCATGCCATTTCTCGACTCACTGATGAGCGAGGCTCTGACCTTTGAGGTCATGGAGGCCAACGGCATCAGCAGCATCGATGCTCAGGCCTCTGTGCTGGCTTCGATGCCAATGATGGTAGAGAGCATCATGAGTGGTCAGGCGGCTATGAATGCCTTCGACGGCATCGGAACATATCTGAAGTCCCTGGGCTATGAGACGGCCTATTTCCATGGCGCCGACAACGGCTCGCTGAGCATCGACGGCTTTGTCAGGGCTTGCGGCTTCGATGCCTACTATGGTCGCCGCGAGTACGCCAACGATGCCGACTGGGATCACCACTGGGGCATTTGGGATGAGCCGTTCATGCAGTATTTCGCCCGCACGATGACTACGATGCGCGAACCGTTCTGCGCAACGCTGTTCACTCTCACGTCGCACCATCCTTTCCAGATACCACCGGCCTATCGCGACACCTTCCCCGAGGGCAGCCTGCCAATCTATAAAAGCATTCGTTACACCGACCATGCCCTGCGTCGCTTCTTCGCCACGGCACGGCAGCATTCGTGGTTCGACCACACGCTCTTTGTCATAACGGGCGACCATACTAACCTTCAGGAATGTGAAGCCTACCGCAATGACTTCGGACGCATGTGCGTGCCGGTGGTGTTCTACCATCCCACGGACACACGCTACCGTGGTTGCCGGAAGGGTGTGGCTCAGCAGACCGACATCCTGCCTACGCTGTTGCACCATGTGGGCTATAGCGGCGACATCATGGCCTTCGGCAATGACCTGCTCTCTACGCCTCCCGATTCCACCGAGGCCGTGAACTACATCGACGGCATCTACCAGCTCACGCGCTGCGGCCATTTGCTTCAGTTCGACGGCGAACGCACAATAGGCTTCTATGACATCATGTCCGACCCACAGCTGAAAGCCAACCTTGTAGGTGATGCCGACCGTGCAGGGCTGTGCCAGAGCCTTGAGCGTCGCCTTAAGGCCATCGTGCAGCAATATACCTCGCGAATGAGTGCCAACCGCATCTCTTTGCGCACCGACTCACTATCTTCCAACGCGCCACAACAATGAGAAACAGCCACAACCCGTTCTCGGCTACCATGTCACTGATTGCCAATCTCGCATTGGCATATCTGGCCTATGCCTTGTGCCGTGTCATATATTGGGCAGAGAATGCATCGGCATTTCCTGACTTCTGGAGCCAGAATGCCCTCATGGACATCGTGCACGGAGCTTGGCTGTTCGACTCGTCGGCGGTGATGTACACCAATGCCCTCTATGCCCTCATGGCCCTGATGCCACTGCCGTTTGCCATGCATGACGGATGGAAGAGAGCCACCAAGTGGCTGTTCGTCGTCGTCAACGGCATGGCCACTGTCATGAACCTCGCCGATGCGGCCTACTTCCCCTACACCGGCCGCCGCACGACGACCACCGTCTTCAGCGAATTTGCCTCCGAGGGCAACCTCCTCGGCATAGTGGGCGTGGAGCTGTTGCGACACTGGTACCTCGTTCTGGCGGCAGCGGCTATCGTCGTCATGCTCTGGAGATGCTATCGTATGCCCAAGGATAGCGGGCGCAGTGCCTGTCTCGTGCGGGGGGTGACACTTGTGGCCTTCATCCCGTTGGTGGTCATAGGTATGCGCGGTGGTGCCACTACCGCTGTGCGACCCATCACCGTGTCCAATGCCAATCAGTATGTGCTGCACCCTGCCGAGGCAGCGATAGTCCTGAACACACCGTTCTCGCTCATCCGCACGATAGGCAAGAATGTCTTCGTAACACCGGCCTACTTCGGCAGTGAGGCAGAGCTGGAAGGCATATACACGCCTGTCAGAAATCCCCGGAGCGGGGCGGGACAGTGCGGTGAGGCGCGCTATAATGTCGTCGTACTCATCGTGGAGAGCTTTGGGCGTGAGTACATCGGGGCCCTCAACGAGAGCCTTGAGGACGGACGCTACCGTGGCTACACGCCTTTCACCGACAGCCTGTGCCGGGCGGGAGCCACCTTCGAATGGTCGTTCTGCAACGGGCGCAAGAGTATCGACGGGATGCCCGGCATACTCTCCTCGATTCCAATGTTCGTGGAACCTTTCGTGCTCACCCCGGCCTCGATGAATGATGTCGGAGGTCTGGCGGCAGAGTTGGGGGCATGCGGCTATGAGACGGCCTTCTTCCACGGTGCCGAGAATGGCTCTATGGGCTTCCAGGCCTTCGCGCGCAAGACAGGCTTCAAGCATTATTACGGACGGACGGAGTACAACGCCGACCCACTTGGTGGCGGCGATGCCGACTTCGATGGTATGTGGGCCATCTGGGATGAACCCTTCCTGCAGTACTATTGCCGACAGATGACGACCTTGAAGGAACCCTTCATGACTGCTGTCTTCACGGCCAGCAGTCACCATCCATACAAGGTGCCGGAGGAGTATCGCGACACCTTCCCCGAAGAGGGCATCGTTATACATAAGTGCATACGCTACACCGATCATGCCTTACGTCGCTTCTTCGATGCTGCCCGACGGCAGCCTTGGTTCGGACATACGCTCTTCGTGCTCACCAGCGACCACACCAACCTCAGCGACCATGCCTTCTATCAGAGTGACATCGGCGGCTTCTGCTCTCCCATCATCTTCTACGACCCCAGCGGTAAGCTCATAGAGCCGGGGCGGCGCCCGGGCATAGCTCAGCATATAGACATCATGCCCACGGTGCTGGGGCTTGTGGGGTACGGCCGGCGGCCATACGTCGCCTTTGGCCAGGACCTTTTTAATACCCCGGCCGACAGCACGTGGGCTGTCAACTACAACAATGGCACCTACCAGTTTGTGCGCGGCGGGCTGCTCCTGCAGTACGATGCCCAAAGCCAGCAGACAAGTGCTCTGTATGAACTCTCCGACAGTCTCCTCACTCACAACATCGTGGGGCAGCGTCCAGAGCAGGAAGGCATGGAGCTCATGCTGAAGGCCATCATCCAGCAGTATATGTCGCGCATGAACGAGAACCGCCTCATTGCAAATTAGCACATCCTCACACATAAAAACATAAACCACATTGGCAAAGACAAACTATAAGCTTAACATCTGGCAGTGGATACGCTACTACTCTTCTTTTGGCCTCATCTACGCCTTGTCGCTGCTGCCGCTGCGAGTGCTCTATGTGCTGTCTGACATAGCATATCTGCTCGTCTATCACGTCATACGTTACCGACGCAAACTCGTGCGTAAGAGTCTGGCCGACAGCTTCCCCGAGAAGGATGCCGCCGAGCGTCTGCACATAGAGCACGGCTTCTATCACTGGTTCTGCGACTATCTGTGCGAAGAGGTCAAGGCTTTCTCTATCAGCCGTGAGGAGTTGCGCCGACGCCTGGTATATACCAATCCTGAACTGCTGGAGCACTATCTCCTCGGGCAGCATAAGAGCGTTGTGCTCTACCTCGGACACTACTGCAACTGGGACTGGGTCTCTGGCATATCCGTACACATGTCCGAGGGCTTCAAGGCGTCACAGGTATATCATGTGCTGGAGAACCCTGTAGCAGACAAGCTTATGCTCTACCCACGCTCGCGCATGGGCAATGAGAACGTCCCCATGCAGGACGTGTTGCGCTACCTCGTGAAGAAGCGTAATGCTGGGCAGACAACAGGCATAGGGATGATAGCCGACCAAGCCCCGTTCTGGAATAACATCGGCCATTGGCTGACCTTCCTCAATCATCCGCAGACACCTGTCCTCACGGGAGCCGAGAAGCTGGCCCGGCGTTTTGACATGGCATGCCTGTACCTCGACATGCGTTGCCTGAGGCGCGGCTATTATGAGGCTGAGTTCAAGCTCATCACCGACAGACCTGGCGATGAGCCGGAGCACAGTATAACAGAAGAGTACTACAGGCTCTTGGAAGCCAGCATACGCCGACAGCCGCACCTGTGGCTGTGGACTCACAAGCGGTGGAAGCGCACGCGTGAGGAATACGACCGCATGATAGATCCTGCCACTGGCAGAATTAAATTCTGATAACAGACATGATACTGCTGAGTTTTGACATAGAAGAGTTCGACGTGCCGCTGGAGCATGGCGTACGCTACGACCCTGTCGCCGAAGGCATGACGGTGTCGCGCACAGGTGCAGAGCGCATCCTCGATGTGCTGCGACGCAGCGGTGTGAAGGCCACCTTCTTCTGCACCGGCAATTTCGCCTCGAATGCTCCGGACATCATACGCCGTTTTGTCAGTGAAGGCCATGAGGTGGCATGTCATGGCGTTGACCACTGGCAGCCCAAGCCTGCTGACGTGCATGAATCGAAGGCCATAGTGGGACGTGTGGCCGGCATCACGCCCCGTGGCTACCGCCAGCCACGTATGTTCGCTGTCAGCGACGAAGAGCTGCAACGCGCCGGCTACGACTACAATTCGTCGCTCAACCCCGCCTTTATCCCTGGCAGATATATGCATCTCTCTGCGCCAAGGACGTGGTTCATGCGTAATGGCGTCATGCAAATCCCGGCATCGGTGACACCGTGGCTGCGTTTCCCGCTGTTCTGGCTGTCGCTGCACAACCTGCCGCAGTGGCTCTACCATTTCTTGGTGAGACGCACGTTGTCGCACGACGGCTACTTCGTGACATACTTCCATCCCTGGGAGTTCTATGACCTCTGTGAGCATCCGGAACTGCGCATCCCTTACATCATACGCCGCAACAGCGGGCGGGCGATGTGCCAGCGGCTTGAGAACCTCATAGAGATGCTGAAGAGCAGGGGGCATCGCTTCGGCACGTTCTCGGAATTTGTGAGCCAACACCGTCAGCCATGAGCATAGCAGAAAGCTTCAAAGACTATGCCGACCGTCATCCGCAGGCAGCGTCCACGCTGCTGCGCCTCATGCGCTTCGGCATAGTGGGCGTGGTGGCATCGGCAATACATTATGGCATCTATGCCCTGCTGCTGACACTCCATGTCGATGTCAACATTGCCTATACGGCAGGCTTCATGGTGAGCCTGTGCTGCAATTATGTGCTCACCACATACTTCACCTTCAGGCAGCAACCGTCGGCCCGCAACATCGCGGGCTTCCTGGGAAGTCATGTCGTAAATTACTTTGTGGAGATAGGGCTGCTGAACCTGTTCCTGTGGATGGGTGTCGGCGAATGGCTGGCTCCGATTCTCGACATGGCCGTGGCTGCCGGCATCAACTTCATCATCCTGCAGGTGGCATTCCTCTACAAGCGTTGAGGCGTGCCGTCGGCCAGCAGCTTGCCGTTCATCTCGCGGGCAATGTATGTTGGGCGATGCTTGCTCTCGTGGTAGATGTGACCCAGGTACTCGCCGATGATGCCGAGTGCCAGCAGTTGTATGCCGCCAAGAAACAGTATCACCACCATCATCGTTGGGTAGCCCTGCACGGGGTCGCCCCAGATGAGTGTGCATACTAATACATATATGAGGAAGAGGAAAGCGGCGGCAGACACCAGCAGTCCCAGCACGGTGGCCATGCGCAGCGGAGCCGTGGTGAACGATGTGATGCCGTTGACGGCAAGGTTGGTGAGCTTCATGAAATTCCATGCCGACTCGCCGGCGACGCGGTCTTGCTGTTCGAAGGGTATCTCCGTCTTGCGAAAGCCCATCCAGCTGTACATGCCCTTGGTGTAGCGCTGGCTCTCGCGCAGGTGGCGTAACACGTTGATGCATTTGCGGTCGAGGAGGCGGAAGTCGCCGACGTTGGGCAGCACGTCAACGTCGGCCATGCGCTGCAGCATGGCATAGAAGCCCAGGCTCAGGCGCTTGCGGAGCCAGCTCTCGTGCCCACGGGTGAGTCGTTTGGCATAGACATCATCCCAGCCCTGCTCCCACAGCTCGAGCATCTGCGGGATTAGCGATGGCGGGTGCTGGAGGTCGGCGTCCATAATCACCATGCAGTCGCCGCTGACGTAGTCGAAGCCGGCAAGCATGGCATTCTCCTTGCCGAAGTTGCGGGAGAGGTCGATGTAGCTGATGCGGCTGTCTGCGGCGTGCAGGCCTTGCAGCACACTGAGTGTGTTGTCGGAGCTGCCGTCGTTGACGAACATCACCTCCCACTCATAGCGACGCCTCAGCACACCGTCGTCCATGAGCTTGCACAGCTCGGGGTACAGCAGTGGCAGAGAAAGCTCTTCGTTATAGCATGGAATAAGTATGGAAACCTTCTTCATCGTCGTGGATTTTGCGTTTCGTGGCGCAAAGATATGCAAAAGTGGGTAAATAAAGTCGATTTCCATGCAAAAAGTTTCGCACAACGGCATATTTTGCCTACCTTTGCCATCGATGAATGCCTCACCTCTGTTTTTCGTACACGATCGTGGGCAGATGTGCAACAACATTCTGCAGTACGGTCACATCCTGGCCTGGGCACGCCATAACGGTGCGCGGGCGGTGTCCGTCCGCTTTGCCTACAAGTATCAGTACTTCAGGATCTGCCGCAGTCCGTGGCACAATTTTGGCGTCTATCTTCTGGCCAAGCTGGCTCGGAGGTTAAAGTTGCTGCCGGTGATAGACTTCGACGTGGAGCGTCAGGCCGACGAGGGGGGGATGAGTGCGTTGCTGCGTGGCAGACAGATGGCGTGGGTCGATGGCTGGCATGTGCATTTCTATGACCTCTTTGCCGACAACCTCGACGAACTACGCTCGTTGTTTGCCTTCCTGCCCGAGGTGGAGCAGGCGGCACAGCAACGCATGATGCCGTGGCTGACGCGTGACGGCTATCTCCGTCTGGGCGTACACATACGCCGTGGCGACTATGCGCGCTTCAAGGGCGGGCGCTATTTCTACGACGATGCCACAATGGTGCGGCTCATCAGGGAGTTCGCTGCCATTCATGCCGACCGCCGTCTCGTGGTGTATGTCTGCGGCAACGACCCTAAGCTTGATGCCGATGCCTACCGCAAGAGTGTGCCGGAGGCTGAGTTCGTCTTCCCCGACGGTAATCCCGGCGAGGACTTGTGCGTGCTCTCACATTGCGAGTACATCATCGGTGCGCCAAGCACGTTCTCGCTCGTGGCATCGATGTACCGTGATGCGCACATCTGGTGGATACCATCGGCCGATGCCACGCTGACGCCCGATGTCTTCACCCATTTCGACCCGCTGTTCCGCCAGATTGGCCTATATCACGACTTCTGAGCTCATCACCATTGCCCGCCGGTGCTTTGGTGGCAGAGGATGCAAATGCCTCGCGTCTGGCCTCGGCCATCTTGGACAGCATGATGAACTGATAATGTGCCTCGAGACATGCGCGGATGAAGCCCGGCAGTCCGTCGCGGAAGCCACCCTTGATGACGTATGCCTTGAACCACCTGAAGAACGGACGCCACAGGAATGCCATGATGCCGTAGCGCTTGCCGTGCTTCTTCTCCAGCTCGTTCTCTGTGTAAAGATTGGTCTTTCGGAGGATGTCGGCCACGGTGTCCTTGGCAAGATGCTCGAATGCCAGGTCAGTACGTGACGCCGGTATCTTCTCCGTGCGGCCTTGCACGATGGGCAGGGTGTGGACGTATGGCGGCCACACGGTGCCTTCGCGCACGAAGAAGCGTAGTATGTAGTCGGGGTAATGGCAGTGCATCATGCGTCCCATGAAATAGTTCTTCCTCGGGATGTAAATGCCGTTCGGGGCATCGTCGCGTCTTATCTGCTCGTAGAGGTAAGCCCGAAGGGCCGGCGTAACCAGTTCGTCGGCATCCACCACCAATACCCACGGATTGCTGGCCGACTGTATGGCGAAGGTGCGCGCGGGCTCGGCACAAACGTGGCTGCCTTTGGGGAAGGTCACGACCTTGCAGCCGTGGCTACGCGCTATCTCAACGGTGCGGTCTGTGCTCTCCATGTCGCACACCACAATCTCGTCGAAGTCACGCACCGACTCCAGCACGCGCTCCAGATGCCGCTCGGCATTGTATGTGTTGATTACTACGGAAATCATAAGCTTCTGGACAATGTGATATGATGCCATCTGTCAGGACACGGTGCCACAGCGTGGATTCCGACACTGTGACTCCGTGCCGTTGTGAAGGAAGAACTGACGGCAGACACCCCTTAATTTATAGAACCCACCTGATGTCATCGCACAGGCTTGACGACGACCTTGCGTGTGGTGCCGTCGGCCATGCGCAGGATGTTGATGCCTGGAGCGAGAGTGTTGCGTCGTTTGCCGTCGGGAGCGAAGATGGCCTCAATCTCAGCGGAGGTCATACCGGCCTTTGGCGCTGTGATGCCTACGGGGTCTATGACCGTCAGCACACCTGCCTCGTAGGTGATGGCATAGTTGGCTGCCTCGGCACCGGAGACGATGATGGCATACTCACCGGCAGGACTGTCGGCAGTGGCCTCGCAGCTGACGACGGGCTGTTGTGACAATGCTGTCTCGGCATTCTCACGATTGCGGAAGCCCGTGTACTCGACCTCGAAGACGGGGTTCTGCTCGCCGATGTTGCGGCTGTAAGAGCGTGCCTTGATGGTCAGAGGAGCGGGAGCCACTGTCAGTGTGCCGTCGCGCAGCTCAATGCCCTCGGGCACCGTGCCGCGCTCCACACGGATTACGTAGTCGCCGACAGCAGACCTCTGGTCGGCATCGCATGTCAGCTTAGGCTGCCCTTCAACGGGTGCGCCCAGGACGGCCATGTGGAATGTCGGATTCACGCGGCCATAGTAGCGCTCGCAACGGTGGGCGGTGACAATCGGCGTACCGGTGTAGGCCGATACCGTGTAGGGATGCCAGCTTTCGCTGTTCTCGTAGCCTGCCACTGCTGATGCCTCGACGAAGATGTTGGTCTGCTCGTCGATGGCAGACTCGCTGTTGTCGAGAGGCGTCGCGCCGGGATTGAGGATGCGCATAAAGGTGAGCTTGGAGCATCCTGCAAAGGCATCCTTGCCCAGCACTGTGACGTTGGCGGGAATCGTTATGCTGGTGAGGTTAGTGCATGAGCGGAAGGCATCGGCGTCGATGACGGTGAGCCCCGTGAAATGGCGCAGCTCGTCGAAGCTCGTCAGGGTGCTGTTGAGCTTGAAGGTCTGCCCGAGAGTGCTGGCTGCTGCTGCTTCGTCGGTGCTCAGCTCTTCATCCTCATCGAGGTCGAATCGTGACACGCAGACTTGCTTCACATGAACGTCGGCAAAGTCGATGTAGCCCAGCTGCCGACGCAGGGCGGCGATGGCATCGGCCACCTGTCCGGCTGTGGCACCGAAGTCGTCATAGATGGCCTGGGCGGCAGAGGTGTCGATGTGGCGCGCATTGCCACGGCTTATCAGTGTCGCCAGCTCACGGAAAGCTGCCTGAATCGTTTCGAGCGAATCGACGTCGGCCTTCCTGACAAAGGCCCACTGGCATGACGTGGCATTGTCGTCGCCGCAGACGATGTCCCAGTACAGACCCCAGGTGGAGCTGCCATCGTCAACGGCTCCGGTGGCGTGAGAGTTGTCGATGCCCAGATACTGACCTTCGACATACCCGGCCTGGCCGTCGGGCACACGCAACGTATAGACATTTTCCTTACCCTCCACAGGCTCCACTTTCCACCATGCCTTGTTGGAGAGTGTGCCGTCAACGAAGCATGCCTTAACGCCGGAGCCGACCTTGGAGTCGGTGTCTGTGCGGAACAGAATCTTGTTGCCCGACACCTGTGCCTCCATATAGTAGGTGCCGGCAGGCATGGTCTTGGTGCGCCTGAGGCGGTAGGTGAGGCCGCTGTTGGCTACTACGGCCTGAGTGCCATAGGCTTCGCCACGCGTTATGCTCCTCATGGATGCTACATTATATATATATACATCCTCATCCTCCGTGAGAGGTGCGAAATCCGGCAGCGTCGGTGCACGCATCTCCAGGATGGTGCCGAAGTCCTTCCAGACGGGGGCTGAGGCGTAGGCATCGCGGCAGCCTTGTGGCACGTAGAGAGTGGCCTCTGCCAGGTTCACGCCTTTGAAGACGTCCTCGCCAAGCGTGACACGTCCGGGATAGGGATTGAGCATACGCACCGTGCGCAGGGCGGTGCAGCCATCGAAGTTATTGGCTCCGATGAGTCCGATGTAGCGTGGCAGCGTAATCTCCGTGAGCGATGTGCAGCCGTAGAACACGCGGTAGTACATCGTCGTGACGCTCTCGGGGAGTTCTATCTTCTTGAGGTCGGCGCAGCCCTCGAAACTGTTGCCGTAGAGATATTGAAGGCTCGTGAAGTTGCCTGCCACGCTCAGGTCTTCGACCTCTGTGCCGTAGAACAGTGTTGACAGGTTGTCGATGAGGCGGGCCTCAGTGACAGCGAGTTCGCCGTCGCCGTTGACGTCAAAGTTGGCGTTGATGATTTCCTTGGCAATCTCATCGTCGATGTGCACGAAGCCCAGCTTCTTGCGCAGAGTGCGCTGTGCGCTCACTAACTGAGCTTTAGTGCTCGTGAGGTCGTCGAGAATCTCTTGTTCGCGTTCGTAGTTGATGCGCTTGGACTTGGCATGCGCGAGCAGGTTCTGCAACTCTATGGCGGCGTTATATGTGCCGAAGGTGGCATCTACGTCAACGAATTTCCACTGGCAGTTGGCTTCATGGCTGTTGTAGTTGACGTCGAAGTACGCTCCCATGGTGGTGGTGACGTTGGCAGGGCGTGCGTTGGTCTTGTGTGAAGGCAGGATGCCGAGGTAGCAGTTCTTGGTGTAGCCCGTCTTGCCCTGCGGCACGGACAGACGGTAGCATCCGTTGCCGACATCCTCGATTACCCAGTAGGCATTCTCGCTCAGGCTGCCGTCAACGAAGCAGCATTTCACGCCCGAGCCTACCTTATCGTCGCTCATCGTGCGGAAGAGGATGTGGCGGCTGTTATTGCCCGTGTCGATGCTGTAGAGGTAGTACTGACCCTCTGGCATGGAGTCGTCACGCCGAAGCTCATAGCGCATGGGCTCGCTGCCCACCACGGCCTGTGTGCCCCATGCCTCGCCCTTCGTCAGGTAGGCCTGGGCACCTACATTATATAAATATACCTGTCTGCGCTCGGTGAGGCCGACGTACTGGTCGTCGGGCGTCTGCCGCACCTCGTAGAAGTTGCCGAAGGCACTCCACTGCGGGTGGCTGGCATAGAAAGCTCGTGTGCCGGCCGGGACGTTCAGTGTCACCTGACTCACATCGACACCGTCGAACATGGCTTCGCCGAAGGTCATGGCAGTAGGGTCGGTGCCGGTGAGTGTGAAGGTCTGAAGCTTGGCGCATCCGGCAAATGCCATATCGCCGATGGCAGTGACGGTGGAAGGCACCTCGATGGCCTTCAAGGCGGCACATGCCTCGAAGGTGTGTGGGCTGATGACGGCAATGTCGGGAATGCCAACGGAGGTGAGCACCCGGCATCCGGCAAAGGCGGAGTCGCCGATGGCCGTCACGCCGTCGGGCAGGAGGATGTTTGTCAGCGCACGACAGCCGCTGAAGGCGCGTGAGCCGATGCTCTTCACCTTCTCGGGCAGTGTGAGGGATGTAAGCTGTGAGCAGCCCGAGAAGGCATCGTCAGCAATAGCGGTGATGGCGGTGAAGTCGCTCAGCTCGCCGAAGCTCTTGATGCGTGTGCCTTTGAAGGTCGTGCCCAGGTCTTTCACCTTAGAGGCCTCGCCGTAGCTCAGCTCGCCGTCGCCGTCGGTGTCCCATGATGCCACACAAAGTCTCTTCAGGGTCACGTCGCTGAAGGGTATGGCTTTCTTGGAGTAGTTGGCGGGCACGATACCGATGACGGCTTCCTGGTAGTCGTTGTAGCCGTCGTTGCTGCCGCCGATGCCCTGAGAGCCTGGCGTGAGCTTGTTGAGCAGGTAGAAACCATCGCTCTGCCCACCCCAGCCCCAGTTGATGTGGAAGTTGCGCTTGCCGTCATAGCCGTCGCAGACGAAGGCGTGGCCAGCCTCGGAGTTGGCACCGCTGAGATAGACGGGGTTGCCGTGGGCCAGCTCGTTGTAGATGAGAGCATCCCACGTGACATTGGTATAGGCATAGCGCCCTACATACTGCACGCTGGAGCCGTAGCCGAAATATTTCTTAAGCGCCTCTCCGACCTTCGAAGAGTATGCTCCCGATGAACCGCTGGTGTAGCCCATCTCGACGCTGACGCCACAGTAGTGCATCAGCTGTGCCACGGCCAGCTTTTGTGCGGTGGTGCTGCCGCCGTCGTCACGCATATTGGCCCAGTCAAGGGGTGCGCCCTTGGCAATGCCCTTGACGGCTATCTCGCCGGTGTTGTAAGAGGGTATGGCGGCCGTCGTCTTGTCAACGCTCTTGGCGCGCTGGTGATACATGATCTGTGCCATGGCGGTGGCCACACAGCCTGTGACACAGCGTCTGCCGTCGGTGTAGAGGGGGCATTCGTTGTTGTAGGGCGCACCCTGGTTCCAACGGCAGGTGAGTAGCATGGGTATGGCAGGATGGGTCGGCACGGCTCCGACGCGCTTCGGCGCGTGTGCACGGCCGGAGGCATCTGTCTGGCTCACACGACGGAGGTCCATGAGCTGAGCTTCGCAGTCATCGAGCCAGGCACGCATATTGCCGGGCAGCGAGGCATAGTCGAAGTCGCCGCTGTCGGTGTAGCCCAGCACGGCATCTGTCTGGTCGTCGGCAGACACGATGACGTAGCCCTGACCTTTGCCACGGCTGAAGACGTAGTAGGCCGGAGCGGAGACAGTGCCTCGGCGGGGTGGCGCCAGGCGGGCACCGTTCTCCACTGCCGTGAGGCGGCGGTTTGACGTTATACCTTCGAGATAGTCGGCAGCACGCTGTGCAGCGGCATCGCGGCTGATGATGTCGGCATTGGCGCACGTGGGCAGCAACGTCAGCATCAGGATCAAGAGCTTATGCTTCATCATAAAAGGGACTTTAGTTAGCTTTTTTTGTGTATTTGCGGTGCAAAGATAGAAAAAAGATTAAAGATACGTGGCAAGACTTGTCATATATTTTGTTATTTTCATATCTTTGTCCCGACAATTAGTATATTTCACACCCATTCATACCACAACGGGCTATGATTTTCTATTCCAGGACGGAGGACATCTTCAATTCTCTCACACATGCCGCAGGCTTCGTGGGATGCGTCGTTGCGGGCCTGATGCTCATCGACAAGTGCATCAGCGCCGTGAACATTTATGCTCTGGTCGGAGCAGTACTCTTTGCTGTCGGTGCGTCGGCAAGCTATCTCATCTCGGCAATCTATCACGCATGGCCCACCAGCGACACCGTAACCCGTGAGACGTTGAGGGTGTTCGACCATGCCGCCATCTATTGGCACATAGCAGGCGCTTACTCAACGGTGACGCTCACCACCCTCGCATGCTCCGGGTGGTGGGGCGGCGGACTCTTTGCCTTCATCTGGGGGGCGGCGCTGCTGGGCACATACACCTCTTTCCAAGGCCTGAAGGAGCACAGTAACTTGGAGACTGTCGTTTATTGCATCATGGGCCTGTCTGTACTCGCCGTGTTTCACGTCTTCGTCAAGTGTGTGAGCATGGCTGCCGTATGGTGGCTACTGGCAGAAGGGGCTGCATATCTCACTGGAGCGGTCATGTATGCCTACTCGCACAACAGGCCATACGTCCACACGCTATTCCACATCTTCGTCATCGCGGGCACGGCGTGCCATGTCATGGCCACGTTGGAGGTGTACAAGGATTATGTCTGACCTTTTGGCGACAGGACGTCGCATGTTTTTTACATCCGAGGACACAAAAAGTCTTGCAAACATGCGGCAGTTACAAAAAATCATTGTACTTTTGCGCACACATTCATTCACCTAAACTTTAAAAACTAACACCTATCATGGCTTACAAAATCATCGACATCGAAGGCGTAGGCGAAGCCTATGCACAGAAGCTTAACGAAGCTGGCATCATCAAGGTCTCCGAACTCCTCGAACGTTGCGCCAATCCCAAAGGACGCGAGGAACTGGCAGGGCAGACTGGCATCAGTGAGAAGCTGATACTGAGATGGACTAATCATGCCGACCTCTTCCGCATCAAGGGCGTAGGGCCTCAGTTTGCCGAACTGCTCGAGGTGGCTGGCGTTGACACTGTCAAGGAATTCCGTCATCGTGTGCCAGAGAACCTACAGCCCAAGCTCGAAGAGGTCAATGCCGAGCGCCATCTCGTAGGTCGGGTGCCGAGCCTCAAGGAGGTGCGTAAGATGGTTGCCGAGGCTCAGGAGCTCGATGCCGTAATGACGTACTGACACCATTGCCGAAACCTACTCAGAGACACAGAGATGCCATTATCTCTGTGCCTCTCTGTCTTATGGCAGTGACTCATTTTACTTAAAAACACAGAACCGTTATGCAGGATAAAGACTTTATGCGTCAAGCCATACGCCTCGCCGATGAGAGCGTGGCCCGTGGCGGAGGACCCTTCGGAGCCGTCATCGTCCGCGACTCCGAGATAATAGCCGGCAGCTCTAACCGTGTAACCCTCGACAATGACCCCACGGCACATGCCGAGGTTAATGCCATACGTCTGGCCTGCCGCAAACTCGGTACCTACGACCTTAAAGGGTGCACCATCTACACGTCATGTGAGCCATGCCCCATGTGCCTCGGTGCCATATACTGGGCACACATTGACCGCATCTTCTACGCCAACGACCGCAAGGATGCTGCGGCCATAGGCTTCGATGACGACTTCATCTACAAGGAACTTGACTTGCCCATGCCTAAGCGGACACTGCCCATTCTGCCGCTGCTCAGAGACGAAGCCATACACACCTTCAACCTCTGGGATGCCAAAAGCGACAAAATAGAATACTGACATCATTCATGTCCAGCAAGCTATGGCGTTTGCGACCTGCACCTTCATCGTCCAGAGGATTCACCTTCATCCCCCAGGAGCTTCGCCTTCATCGCCCGGAGACTTCACATTCATCGTCCAGAGGCTTCACCTTCATCGCCCGGAGGATTCACTTGTCCCACGAACGTGGGACAATCATCCCACGAACGTGGGACAATGCGCCCACGAACGTGGGACAATTAGCCCACGAACGTGGGACAAGCAAAACCCCTAGGCGAGTAATGCTCATCCCCTAGGCGAGGAGTGTGCATCCTCAATGCAAGGAGTGTGCATCCCCATGGCGCCAGGCATTTGTACACGGGGCTTGCATACGTGATGAACTTGAATGACATTACTTCAAAACGCGCCTTTGGGCAGAAAAGTGGGCAAATTCTTTGTACATTCTAAGAAAACACCTAACTTTGTCGCCCGTAAGGAGGACATACAACAATCACATACATTCAACAACCCAACAATAAAGCATCAATAACATGGCTGATTTCAAGTACGCCCCTATGTTCCAGACGGGCGAGGATAAGACACAGTACCGCCTTCTCACGCGCGAGGGCGTAACACTTTCTGAATTTGAGGGCAAAGAGATAGTCAAAGTCTCTAAGGAGGCTCTCACGCTGCTGGCGCAGCAAGCCTTCCACGATGTGGAATTTATGCTTCGCCGCGAGCACAACGAGCAGGTCGCTGCCATACTCACAGACCCGGAGGCAACGGAGAACGACAAGTACGTGGCACTGCAGTTCCTTCGCAATGCCGAGGTCGCTGCCAAAGGCATCCTGCCTTTCTGCCAGGACACTGGCACGGCCATCATTCACGGTGAGAAAGGCCAGCAGGTGTGGACGGGCTTTGAGGATGAGGAAGCTCTCTCGCGCGGCGTATTCAACACCTTTACGCAAGACAACCTGCGCTACTCGCAGAACGCGCCGCTGACGATGTACGACGAGGTCAACACCCGCTGCAACCTGCCTGCGCAGATAGACATCGAGGCCACGGAGGGTGCAGAATATCGCTTCGTAATGGTGGCCAAGGGTGGCGGCTCTGCCAACAAGACCTACTTCTACCCGATGACGAAGGCCACCATCCAGAACGAGGGGACGCTCATACCCTTCCTCGTTGAGAAGATGAAGAGCCTCGGCACCGCAGCCTGTCCGCCATATCACATCGCTTTCGTCATTGGCGGCACCTCGGCAGAGAAGAACCTGCTCACCGTGAAGCTCGCGTCAATCAAGTATTATGACAACCTGCCCACTACCGGCGATGAGACGGGCCGTGCCTTCCGCGACATCGACCTCGAGCAGAAGCTCTTGCGCGAAGCTCACAACATCGGCCTCGGCGCACAGTTCGGCGGTAAGTACATGGCTCATGACATCCGCGTGGTGCGCTTGCCGCGTCACGGCGCGAGCTGTCCCATCGGCATGGGCGTCAGCTGCTCGGCCGACCGCAACATCAAGGCAAAGATTAATCGCGACGGCATCTGGCTCGAGGTCATGGACAGCAACCCAACGGAACTCATCCCTGAGGCACTGCGCCGCCCGGGCGAAGGCACCAAGGGCATCGAGATAGACCTCTCCAAGGGCATTGACGCGGTGCGTGCAGAGCTGACAAAGTACCCTGTCTCCACGCGCGTAAATCTTAAAGGTACCATCATCGTGGCCCGTGACATAGCTCATGCCAAGCTGAAGGCACGCTTAGATGCCGGCGAGGATATGCCCCAGTACTTCAAGGACTACCCCGTGCTCTACGCCGGACCTGCCAAGACTCCCGAGGGCTATCCCTGTGGCTCCATGGGTCCCACCACGGCCAACCGCATGGATCCCTACGTCGATGAGTTCCAGGATCACGGAGCGTCGCTCGTGATGATTGCCAAGGGCAACCGTTCACAAGCCGTGACCGACGCCTGCCAGAAGCATGGAGGCTTCTATCTCGGCACCATCGGAGGCGTGGCCGCCGTGCTCTCGCAGTCGAGCATCAAGAGCATCGAATGCGTGGAGTATCCTGAGCTGGGCATGGAGGCCATCTGGAAGATTGAGGTCGAGGACTTCCCCGCCTTCATCCTCGTCGATGATAAGGGCAACGACTTCTTCAAGCAGCTGAAGCCTCTCTGCTGTAAGGCATAATGTATGCCCAATCAGGCCATTCCATGAACTTCTTATCGGCAACATGAAAATGAAAAAGCTTGTCGCTATCATTGCATTGACTATCATGGCACTGAACGTTTCTGGCGCGAAGCCTCAACTCGTGAGCCGCATCGACCCTACCAATTGGTATGTCGGGCTGAAAGATGCTTCCCTACAGCTGATGGTTTACGGGCGAGGCATACGCGATGCCGAGGTCAGTGTTGGCAGGACAGATGTCACCCTGGACTCGCTCGTGCGCATGGACTCACCCAACTATCTGTTGGTGTATCTCTCCATCGGCAATGCCGCACCTGGTGAGCTGCCGCTGACGTTCCGCGTTGGCGGCCGACGGCAGACCGTGACCTACCAACTGTTGCAGCGCGAGAAGGCTGGCGCAGCGCGCGAGGGCTTCACCAATGCTGATGTGCTATATATGCTTATGCCCGACCGCTTCGCCCAAGGTGCGAACCATCCCAGTCAGGTGAAGGGCATGAACGCCTACAAGGAAGACCGCACGGCGCCGAGTCTCCGGCATGGCGGCGACCTGGAGGGCATACGTCAGCATCTGGACTACTTCAACGAGCTGGGTGTGACGGCGCTATGGCTCACGCCTGTCCTCGAGAATAACTCGCCCGACGACGGCGCATTCTCCACCTACCACGGCTATGCCACTACCGACTACTACCGCGTTGACCCGCGATTCGGCTCGAATGCCGACTACCGCCGACTCGTGGATGAGGCACATGCCCATGGACTCAAGGTGGTGATGGACATGATCTTCAACCACTGCGGCTTTGAGCATCCGTGGGTCAGCGACCTGCCGTCGCACGACTGGCTGAACCGCCCCGAGTGGCTCATGGGGCATGACCGCCGCGATGCCAAGGGTCAGGTGCATACCACCGACACCTACCTTCAGACATCCTACAAGCTAACCCCTGTCATGGATCCCTATGCTTCTGAGGTTGACAAGGCCGAGACGGTAGATGGGTGGTTCGTGCCGACGATGCCAGACCTCAACCACCGCAACCAACATGTGATGAAGTATCTCATCCAGAATTCAATATGGTGGATAGAGACCATCGGCATTGATGGCATACGTATGGACACATACCCCTACGCCGACGCCGATGGCATGGCGCGATGGATGCGCACGCTCGACAGCGAGTATCCCAACTTCAATGTCGTTGGCGAGACGTGGGTGACAGAGCCACCATACACGGCCGCATGGCAGAAGGGCAGCCGCATAAGCCCCATAGGCAACTCGTACCTAAAGACGGTCATGGACTTCTCGTTCTTCGACAAGCTGTCGAAGGCCAAGAACGAGGAGACTGACGGGTGGTTTGACGGTTACAACCGCCTCTACAACAATTTTGTTTACGACTACCTCTACGAAGACCCCACCAGCGTCATGGCCTTCGTGGATAACCACGACACCGACCGTTTCCTTGGCAATACCAAGGATGCGCCTCGGCTGAAGCAGGCTCTGGCTCTGTTGCTAACGGTGAGACGCATTCCGCAGTTGTACTACGGCACCGAAATCCTGATGAACGGCACTAAGGAAGTCACCGACGGCAACGTGCGTCAGGACTTCCCCGGCGGCTTTGCCGGAGATGAACGCAGTGCTTTCAGCGCCTCCGGCCGCACGGCAGAAGAGCAGGACATGTTCCAGTGGCTGAGTCGGCTGCTGCAATGGCGTCGGGGCAATGAGACCATCATCCGTGGCTACATGACACAGTTCACACCTTGGAAAGGTGTTTACGTCGTGGCAAGACGTTGGCATCGCAACACCGTCATCACCGTCATCAATGGTAGCGACAAGGCATCGACCCTTGAGGTGGCACGTTATGCCGAACTCCTTGACACTAACGGAACGGCCACGAGCCGGCAGGCTATAGACATCCCTACCGGCCGTAGCTTCGACCTCAGCAAGGACGTGACCCTGGCTCCGCGTGAAGGTCTCGTCCTCGAGCTTCAATGACAAGGCTTTCCCTGTCCTCTCAAACCATGTAACCCAAGCGCAGCCCGCAAGGCTGCGCTTTTTCAATCGGACTCACTCATGCATTACCGGGGGGCGTGAGCTTCTGGCTGTGATAAGCTACCCCTGCAGGGGGCGGATTTGTTCGACGGCGTTAAGGTGTGTCCTATTAAGTAATAAATTCTCTATGAATTATCTATGCCTGCTCTTGCCTCTTTTGAATAATCTCGGCTGCGGCTCGGGCATTAAAGCAAGCTTTATGCCACTCACCTTGCACGAGATTTCGGCATCTTTGCCTCCAATCCCTTGAACCGTAGCCCGCTACGCTTCGGCGGGCTTGAAGTCAAATCTGCTCGGAAATAGCCTAAGAGCAAATCAAAGCTAATTTATAGGACCCACCTTAACTTAATTTTGGATAAAAAAATTTCTCGTTAATAATAAAATTGTTACCTTTGCCGCGCAATATGCCCCTATGGGGCTTGTATGTGGCTTGCCGCTATGGCAACCAGTAGGGTAATTGCATTAACAACATTCATATTATCAACACATTGCAATGAGCAAACAAACCGAAAAAATTCAGGAGCTCATCGAGCTCCGCGCCAAAGCCCGCCTGGGTGGTGGCGAGAAGGCCATTGACAAGCAGCACGAACGTGGCAAATACACAGCTCGTGAGCGCATCGACATGCTGTTGGATGCCGGCAGCTTCGAGGAAATGGACATGTTCGTGACACATCGCTGCCACAACTTTGGCATGGAGAAGAAACAGTATATGGGCGACGGCGTCGTCACCGGCTACGGTACGATTGGCGGTCGCCTTGTTTATGTCTTCGCGCAGGACTTCACTGTCAACGCCGGCTCGCTCTCCGAGACGATGGCTCTGAAGATATGCAAGGTGATGGACGCCGCCATGAAGGTGGGCGCTCCCGTCATCGGCCTGAACGACTCTGGCGGCGCCCGCATCCAGGAGGGCATCAACGCCCTGGCCGGTTACAGCGAGATTTTCCAGCGCAACATCATGGCCAGCGGCGTGATCCCGCAGATCAGCGGCATCTTCGGCCCGTGTGCCGGCGGCGCCGTGTATAGCCCCGCACTGACCGACTTCACACTGATGATGGAAGGCACGAGCTACATGTTCCTCACCGGCCCTGCCGTCGTCAAGACAGTGCTGGGCGAGGTGGTGACACAGGAGGAGCTGGGCGGTGCCAGCGTTCATAGCACCAAGAGCGGCGTGACCCACTTCACTGCCAAGACCGAGGAAGAGGCCATGGCCATGATCAAGCAGCTCCTGAGCTACATCCCGCAGAACAACCTGGAGAAGACCCCGCGTGTGGAATGCACCGACCCCATCGACCGCAAGGACGACTTCCTCAACGAGATTATCCCCGACAACCCCAATATGCCTTACGACATGTACGAGGTCATTGCCTCGATTGTCGATAACGGCGAGTTCTTCGAGGTGCAGCCCAACTACGCCAAGAACATCATCGTGGGCTTCGCACGCTTCAACGGTGAGAGCGTGGGCATCGTGGCCAACCAGCCCAAGCAGCTGGCCGGCGTGCTCGACTGCAACGCCTCGCGCAAGGGTGCCCGCTTCGTGCGCTTCTGCGACGCCTTCAACATCCCCATCGTGACGCTCGTGGACGTTCCTGGCTTCCTGCCCGGCACGGGTCAGGAGTACAACGCCGTGATCCTGCATGGTGCCAAACTGCTCTATGCCTACGGCGAATGTACTGTACCCAAGGTG
>Ga0247610_10001941_pt1 | contig 24682 bp, 21 predicted proteins | sample 174DNAGHGhighgp2_FD_193483 | JGI IMG/M metagenome (GOLD analysis project Ga0247610, IMG submission 193483) | Sheep rumen microbial communities from Palmerston North, Manawatu-Wanganui, New Zealand - 1742 DNA GHGhigh gp2 | ecosystem: Host-associated > Mammals > Digestive system > Stomach > Rumen...
CGAGATTCCAGGCCTCCTGGAGCTCTTTTTTCGGGGTCTCATAGTCTTTGCAATAGTGCTTGATAATAAGCCCACCGATGTCATCTCCTGCGGTCTTAAGGTCCTTTTCGGAAAGTACGGTATTAATAGTACCAATCTTAACTTGGTTTTGGTAATAACCCTTAGCCTTCGTAAAGTCAATAAACTGGTCCATGCTGTCGAATCGTAAATCGGATTCGTTCAACGTGAGTTTTTCGGCAACGAAGTGATGTTCTTTAAGAAGTTGTAATGCGTTTTCTAATTCCATATTTTATTTATACCTCAGTAGACGCAGCATAGAAAAAATCTTCTTTAGTTGCATACGTTATCGCATCTGCTGAATCTAGCATATTTTCATATTTTTGTAGTCGTTCTTCTGTTAAGAATGCATCGGGTTCAATTTGTTTAAGAACTAATTTTGCTTCTCTAAATGAACCTGTCTGAACCAACGAAATTACTGTCAATAATTTCTGCGCAATTTCTAATGGAGTAACTGTTTCAAAATCTGTAAATATACATTCTTCTCTAAATAATGAAATAAATTCATTACCTACTGTAATATTATACTCGACTTCACCGGCAACGCCATCAATTGCCGAAATACGAGAAACATTTGAGTTATATTCTGTCTTAAAGCGGTCCAAGTCAACTGGCTTGTTCATAAAGTCAAGAACCACATGCTTTTCAAAATCATCAAATAAAGTCGGCGCTGTATTAAGCCAGAACTTCTTGTTATTGTAAACGCATTCGCCATCTACGTAAACGATTCTTGAAAGGTACTTCATATCTACATCCTCTGTAATGATAAAATCTTCTTCTGTTTTACAAATATTCTTAATTGCTTCTTTAAGCAACAAGAGAGAACCTGACGTAAATGTCAATTTCTCAGTCTTTTTGTCTATTGCGTAAAATTGATGCATATTAAACCTCATGTCCATTTATTTCAAGGTAATACTTTCTGCCCGTCTGAATTGGATAAGTAGTGTTATCTCTAAGTGATGCTGCTATTCTATAACTATCGTATGTTTCAGATATAAAATCACTGTTTTTTCCAACTTCAGTTAATAAAGAACTAAAATCAGAATTATTCATAAAATCCTTATATGATATATCATCACCTTGTGTGGTTTCTCCCACTTTTTTCCAACCATTAGAAGTATAAACTACTGATAAATTATAAGTATTATATTGTTCATAAACACAATATATGTGTCCTTCAACAGGGTTTGCAGGATATGTTGGGTCAGTTGTATTTGGATTAAAAGAACTATCTATTACATATCCTGATTTTAAAGAACAGATAGAACCAGCCAACAAATTATTATAAATGTAACCTTTAGTAATTAAAACTTCTGTGTGTGTTTTAAATTCGTTTAACAATAGGCTCATATTATTATATTTTGTCTTCCAATCGCTTGTATCGGCACTAAGTTCAACAGTGTCAATGCTAGAGGTATCTCGACTTTTAGCATAAACATAATCTCTTTTAATAGTAACACCGTCAGCTGTATAATTATTTCTATACCAAATAAATTCAGTTTTTGCAGGCCAAGCAAGAAGTTGTTCTATATCGCTAGAAGTAACATTTTCATAAGTTGCTGGATTTCCAATTATTCCTCTAAATACATATCCCTGGCCTGCGCCAACGCTGCTTCTGACATAGCAGTTGCCAACTGTCATGCCCACGTCAGAACTTCCATTCCAAATAAAGAAGTCACCGGTGTCCATGCCAAAAATTCTTGAATTATCAGCAAGCAGTCCCCAGTACTTATTAAAGTTGGTCATGTTTACCGTCTGTTTATTTTGGACAGAACCATGATACCAAACTTTATAATTTCCAGCTGAACCATCAAAATATGCCGGATAGAATGTAGTATGATTATTATCTGTTTCTTGTGTATATTGAATGTAGTACTTCAATCCGCCTTTAAGCGTTACGCCAGAAATGCCGTTAATGTGATGTTTCTTACCTTGAAGATCATGCACTGTTTCAGTATTGTCTATCGTATCAGCATTGTGCTTATACACAACAAGTCCTGATTCATGATAAATTGCGACATTACAAGTCGTGTTAGTGTCTGTCGAGTCAGTAAAAATGCCAATACTTGTTAATGAAACGTCAGCAGAAGGTGTATATTCAAATACAACAGTCTGAGTACCTGCAGTAAGACTTGGCATCAGTTCCCAAACGCGGTGTGTCGGACTTGTACTTGTTAAATAAGTTAATCTTTCAGCATCTGAAGACATAGCCTTCATCGTAGCTATATCAGCTGGTGAAAGATAGTAGACTTTATCTATTGTTAGTAAGTTGCTTGCATTACCTCCAACTGGCAAAAACTTGATGCCATATACATCATGGTTCGGATTTCCAGCAGCAGGAAAGTGACAAGCTATTTTTCCGTTGTGTGCCATTAAAGTCTCCTATTGTACTCTAAAGAACAAGCATCCTTTTCCGTCTGCAGCACCACCGTTGACTAGACTTACGATCTCATTATCTGATGCAACTACGAATAGTTGTTGTGGCAAATATCCAGCAGTCTGTCCAGCCTTATAGTTTACAGCTGAGAACGTGAAATTCGTAGCTGGGTTAGAAGTAGTATCATTTACAGTGAATACGTTTCCGGCGCCGCTTGTAACAGTAGATTTACTGTCAATCTTAGATAATTGGCTTGTTACATTAGCGGATAATCCAACTTCATATCTATTATTAGCGGTATCTTTCTTAGCGGAAATACCATTATTTCCGATTATATCATAAACAGTTCCGCCGCCTGCGCCAAGTTTAACGCCGTTAGCCCAAATATCACCTGCAGCACTTACATGACCGTCTTGGTAAACTATAAAGGCGTCTGAACGTGTTACAACGCCATCATTAGCATTACCATTACCAATAACAAACGCAGCATTTTCATTATTTTTATTCATGACGTTGTTATATTGGCCAATAGCCATCATATAATACGATGCAGAAGTGTTTAAGCCAACTGCCTGCGAATGATTTTCGGCGTAACAACCGAAACCTTGTGCAAAAGATTCACCTATCGCTGTACAAGTATGACCTTGTGCAAATGAATGATGTTGTGCAATGTTTTCAAAACCTTGTGCAAAGCCATTTCCATACGCATAATTACTAATACCTTGTGCCAAACCTTCATGTGATGCACTATTGCTATTACCTTGCACAAATGATGAATAATATGCGCTATTGCTTGTACCTTGTGCAAATGAATCATCTTGTGCAGAATTGTTCTGACCTTGTGAAAGTGCATCATCATACGCGTAATTTTCATAGCCTTGTGCAAAGCTAATTGAAATTGCAGAAGTATTTCTACCTTGCGCTAATGCGTAACTTTGCGCGTAATTGCCTTCACCCTGTGAGATAGCATAATTATATGCATAATTTGTTTTACCTTGCGCTAATGAATAATCTTCTGCAGAGTTACTAAGACCTTGAGACATTGCCCTAGTATACGAATAATTACTAATACCTTGTGCGAATGCTGTTTCAGTTGCACTATTGCTTTCGCCTTGCGTAAACGAATGATCGTTTGCCGTATTGCTATAACCTTGTGCGAATGAATAATCTTTTGCAGAGTTTTCGTTACCTTGTGAGATAGAAAATGTGTTTGCGTAGTTTTTATAACCTTGCGCAAAATCGCTGACTGTTGCTGTATTGCTAGAGCCAATTGCCAATGTTCGTGCAGAATATGGCACATATCCATCTAAACCAATATCACTCCAAGCAGATGTTTTAGTATCATAAACCAACTTACCTGTTTGCGTTGATGTCGGTTTATCTACTTTATTGCCAACTTGACCACTTATATATTCAATATCATTGTACAAAGTGGAACTTACAGTATCTACATATGTTTTCGTTGCATAATCCGCGCTTACACCGATTGTGTAGTTTGTTGATCCAGCCTCATGTGTAATCTGAATACCTGAACCTTCTTTCAGGTTCATTACAGTACCATTATTACCATTCCATACGTAGAATTCTTGACCGCTTTGATGGTTAATATCGGTAATAGTAACCTTCGTTCCTCCCTGTGGATGTCCTTGAGGAGTACCAGCATCCTCTATTAAGACAGTAGGAGAATATGCAGATCCTCCACCAGAACCTGAACTGGAACCTGTCGCGATAATAGCATTTGCTGAAAAAGTAATTCCGAATCCAGGATGACAAATCTTATCTATGGTTAACGGTAATATGTTACCCAGACCATCGTAATAATAAACACCGGATGTTGGATTAGCTGAATCATAGTATGTATTATGTCTCTGTAATGGCATGATATAAATCCTCTTTTATTATTTATAAGAAGCTATGACTTGTCGATATAATAGAAAAGCTTTCTACTTACATAGAAAGCTTTTAATTTTAAGAATTAGCTACTGATATGAAATCGCTCAAACTAGGGTGTCCGTCAGCGGGTGGCCTTTATTTTATGCAAATTTTCCTAACAACAGCGACTTCCATGTACTCGTCAGTGTTAAATGTCTTTTTCGGCACGACATCAACACCAATTGCGCACCCGCACGGCTTCCAGTACATTTTAAGTCGTGGCGAACCACCACCATAAAACATATTGTAGATAGAGTTGTCAGCGTTGCCTTGCCCATCAATATGATCCATTGTCTGTTCAACCATGTAATCATCACCCCAAGAAACAACATGGCTAACCTTATTGTTTAACTTCGTTCCAAGGTTGATGCTTGAACCATCGACCGCTTGAATGTCCCAAGAGCCTTCGGAAAATTCAAATGTGTTTTTAGTGACTTCAAGTGTATCTTGAATAACTCTGTCAAAATACGGAGAACGAACTTCCAGCATCGCTCCATTTGCCAGGTAGAACGAAATATCATCTCGCTTAATTACAAGTTTGTTGCGGATTTCAATGTTGTTACCAGGAACAATACTCCATTCGAGATAATTTACGGCTGTCAAAATCTTATTGCCTTCATTATCTAATAACAATGTCGTTTGCTCGCTAGTATAGTTTGGATTTGAGGCGTCCGGTGCATAACAATTCAGTTTTTGTACAAAAGAGAATTTTTCACAGAACATGACGTTTTGTGTTCCATCGTATGCGATGCTTTTGCCGTCTACAAAAAAGTGGTAAAAGTCAGCAATGCACCCGCCGTGACCAGGGCCGATATATGCCTGCTCTCTTGACCCTTTGCTGTCTACGTTGTAAATAAAATTGGAATTGCCCTGCATGATGTTGCGTGCAGAGTCCGTGCCTGCAAAATCGTAAATTTCATTGTGACGCCAGTTGTCAGCACACTCAATAGTTTCCGTAATTTGTCCATCTTCCGATGTGCAAGATTTAGAATATTGCTGCTTTACAAACTGGTGACGCAAGAATTTAGTTTCGTCTTGATATACATCAACAAAGAACTGCGAAGAAGATACGGGCGTAAACACCATCTTCGGTATCTTGTCTATAACAATGTATGTCGCAAGTTCAGCCGATGTATAATCTCTAGTGCAACCAGCGATAAAATACACGTTTTGCGGGATAGTGATTTTTAAATCCTTAAAAGCCCCTTCTTGAACTTTATTCAAAGACGCATCACGGGAGCTTACAAGGTCGCACACATAAGTTTCGCTTGAATCATACCCTGCAAAACCGATGTACTGCGAAGCAAACCCGCTAACAAAAATTTCACTACCGGGATTGACCCTTATTTTTTTTGTAGTTTTTGCATTAGGATAAGATGCAGACACATCACCCACGGTTCCATTAGTAACATTTACAACACGTCCAAGTGCCTCATACTTCTTGAGGTCGGCATTTCCAATGAGTGAGAATTTTATTACTGAAGAATCTATTTTGTCATGTATGTCCTGCACATCTACTTCAAGCTCTTCAACAGCGTCTTCGAAGTTTCTCAAGTTTTTGTAGGCGTCAACTTCCGATGTTTCAACAGAAACTTGTAGCAAGACACTAATTCCCCAATTGGAATTTCTGCCTTGGCAACTAATATAAGCAACTCCTGCGGGAATAGTATATTTAACATTTTGATAAACACCATCCGTGAAGAAATTCCCGACAACTTCTTTATTAGAATCTAAGGTATTTAGTGCATAAAGACCACTACCGATATTAGATGAAATTGTAACAACATCACCCTCATGTACAGGTACGAACTTATAGCTGTCGTAATCGTTATTAGCTATCTCGTGACCATCAGGATATATAAGATAATGTGTCAAGTCAAAATTTCTGCTATAACGGAAAATCTTGGAACAGAACATGGACTGCCCATCACTCTCAAAAACATCAGAAGCATTCCAATCCCCGTAGTGGTCAACCTTGAATGTGTAGGTCTTGCCATCGTATACTACGTTCTCGCCAGCCTTATACGGGTTCTCGCTCGTGCGGGTCGGGTCAAAAGCCGGAGCCACGTTACCATCGAGCGCATTCTGTGCGGTTTCCTTAAATAAATCATCCTTGGGCATCTTCACAGTACCTTCCGGTCCGTCCACTGGTATTACGTCGCCCGTGCGGAACGAGGAAATGCTATTTGTTAAATCTTTAAATCTTATATCCATAAATTCTCCTGTGTTTTATATTATTTATAATTTTTAACTATTTTAATGACTCAAATATTCTTTATAAACAAATGTATTCCCTTGATCGTCTACCAGCCTACCTGAAACTCCATTCTCTACATAAATAAATCTTCCGCTTACTGGAATAGGTTCAGGCGGTGTCGGTTCCGGAGGTGTAGGTTCAGGCGGAGTCGGTGTCGGATTATAATAGCTTCTAGCAAATTGTGGGTAGTCATTTCCGACGTTATAAATTGAATCTCTTGCTTTCATGTTAAATTCCTTATCCTACTGGCAATTTTTCTACGAATATAAACTTATTACCGTCACTGTCGATAAAATTACCGGTAGTGCCGTTTTCTACATAGCTGAAGTAGCCGCTTAAAGATCTCGGGTTAATGAAACCGATACAGCTGATATAAAGATTTTCAATACTTAACTTATCGTCTGCGCTAAATGTAAACTTATAGGTTTTATTGTCAGCATTATATATGTTATAGCTGACATTAAAGTTTACTGTATCTGAATATCCATCTACATAATGTTTATCGTCAATAGGCGTATTTCCAACTAGCATGTGCGAACTGTATATAAAGTCCGGACTTGCGCTAACAGGCTTGACAGCATAGTTGAACGAGAGGTTAAAGTGCTTGACCATCCAGCTGGCACTCAATGTATCTCCAGTCCATTTGAAATATTCAGAAGAACTGTTAGTACCTGAAACTGCGGAGAAATAATCGCTAATCGGGAAGAATGTATCGAGCGCCCATGCGGAAGTCGCAGAGAATTCTTCTTCGGTCTTTTCTTTAAATTTATTAAAATTATTTGTCAGTTCATTTAGTTCGGGTGTCCAGTTACGACCGCTGATTGTTGTACCGCTTATAACAATGTTTGGACCCTGTTTAAGTTCTTCCCAGTTATTATTTTTCAATACGAGAGGTTTACCGGACAACGTATTGCTTGCTGACGTGATATAGTCACCTTTTAACTGGAATGTATCATCTACATATTCTTTATTTGCTTTTGTATCGACTGCCGCGCTTAGTTCATTGAATTTAGTATTGTCTACATATGCCTGATCTTCAACCCAATCTTGTGTTGCAATAACACTGGTATCGACACCTATAGGGTCAGTCGTGCCATTACCAGATAATGTAACATCGTCAAATGAATAAGATGTGCCGCCACCACCACCGATAACTGTATATGGACTTCCAGATGTGCCATTACCTGAAATGGTATTTTTATCTACATAGATTTTATCTTGCTTATTAGCAACTGCGGCCGATAGTTCAGTAACATCATTTTGTGCTTCATTTGCGGCGGAAATTGCATTAGTGGCCTGGGACTTTGCGGCATCGGCCACATTGCTAATATTGTTGATAGTTTCATTATAACCGTCAACGGTATTCTTAACCTGGTCGATAGCAGCGGCAAGGGTAAGGTCTTTTTGGTGAGTTGGTTCCAAAAAATTCTGATTTAATGCATTACCATCGGCTACGGTGGATCTGGACCACGGAGCCGGTTTCATATTCTTGATTGTATCGTATGTAGTATTGGCCATATTATATACCCTATTCTTCTTATTATTTATAAATATAGAAGTTAGGAAGTTTCGAGGTATTATGTTATATAATGGTTATAACTATGAACACTATTCTGAATTTATTGGTTCTGGTATGGGCGTATGGGTTGATAAATGGCCGCGTTCTGGGACTGCAGATACTCAGATGTTACCTATTATATTTTCACCAACATCCGGTTTTAAATATCCAAATTGTGGCGAAGCTGCATTATATGTAGCTCGCGCTTCTATATACGATAATGACGACGATACCGTATATAGAGGTTATCAGATTAATAAGGGTGACCTTGAAACAAATTATTCTGCATATTCAGATTATACAGAACCATTAACAATGGCGGCTTTTACTAGTACATTTGCATATCCATTTTGTAATAAACCTCATAGTGGTTTATATAAATGTTTAAACTGGTGGGAGTTTACAAATCCGCCAACAGATATTTCAACTGTTCCGTCTGCACATATTGATAATTTTAACAGTATATATGGCGGATATTCACGGGCAGAAGTTACTGCATGGAAAGGCCTTGCACGTAAAGATATTTATGCTAAACCGGGTGTAACTATTACACCTACTGGAGGCGGTAATCATGATACATTTACAACCTTCAAAGTTGAAACAACCTTGGGAATGCCGGAACATATGGGCGGATGTATGCTTTTTTCAGCAAACGACAATTTTGATGGTTCAAAACTGGTCGGCGTCGGTTTAAAAGGTCTTGTTCATTATGATATAACGGCAAATCACGGGGATGATATTTATTATAAGTTATATCGTTTTGGCGCAGATGATGGATATTTTAGAAGTATAGGAAATAATTGTTATATATTTAATGACCCAAATATTGTAGCTGTAAAAGGTCAGAATAATTCTTATGGACCATTTTCTTTCTGTTATTCAGGTCCGTTCTTTGTACAGGCAGGTTTAAGCGCAGGAAGATATGCAAATTCTAGTAAAACTAGAGATGCAACATTAAATATTGGACCTGCTGATTATATAGCAAAACCAACAGTATTAACGTCTATTTCATATTTGTCTACCGGATATGATACACAGGTAACTTCTGCAAAACCGATAGGAAGTCTTGGTATTGGTAATACTGATTATCAGTGCAGATTGCGTTTATGGAATGACGTTGCTAATGATACTGTATATTATTCTCTTGCGCCATTTGCTCCTGGTGTACCTATTGGTATAAGCTATAGTACGCATTTCTATATTCATAACAATATTAAAGAATTAGGACTAGGTTCAACATTATCTGCATTTGGAAGTATAATGCGATATGATGGAATGACACCATTATCTGCACTAAGTGCGGTTAATGGAACCTGGGATTATTGTTATAATGTAACATATGAAAATGCTGTTAATAGATTATTTACAAGTGCATCTAACCTTGTTAAAATTCCGTCTAGCTGGCATGGATTACAAAATTTGGAATGTACAGATATTAATAGTATGTTTTATGAATGTAATTCGTTAACAGCAATTCCAAGTTCATTTAAAGATTTTGGTGATGGTACAAAGATTAAACAAGCATATTCATGTTTTTCAAATTGTTATAATTTAAAAGAAGGCCTTAAATCTTGGGAAGGCCTAGATAGTGTTGAGTATACTGATAGTATGTTTGCAAATTGTTATTTGTTAAAATATATACCTGATAATTTTGAACATTTGAGTAATTTACAAACATCAGTTAATATGTTTATACATTGCAGATCATTAAAAGAAGTTAAATCGTGGAATGGTATTACTAATTTAAATGATGCATCAAATATGTTTTCTGGATGCGATTCATTAACAGCAATTCCAAATACTTGGGATGGAATAACTAAAAAAATACATGCCCCAGCTATGTTTAGTGAATGTCATAACTTACAAACTATTCCTACTTCTGCTGAATGGGATAAATTATTTAGAAGATTGGAACAAAACAATAATGTAACTGATTGTAGTCAAGACTATTATAATATAGCATATTTTCCAAGTATTTTCTATAATTGTACAGAATTAACCGCGGATGCTAATATTTCACAGGTATTTGCAAATCATAAGGTACCATATGGAAATCATTTCTATGGATGTACAAAAATGGCAAATTATGATTATTACAGTACAAAAGAAGATACGTCAGCTTACTTTTAATATTAAAAAGACCTCATTACGAGGTCTTTCTTTTTAACATTCTGTTTTCTTATCGTACCAGTAGAAACCTACATGGTTTTCGTTTTCGTAATAATTGAAACAGTATCTGGATTTTTCAAGCGATGAACTGTGATTCATAATTTGAGTAATCGTAGAAGCAAGTTCAGTCGAATTTCGCTTGTACTGCATAAAAGCAATATCCAAATCTTTTTGCATTCCAGGAAGAATCTGTTTTGTAAAGAGCTCACGTTCTTTTTCAGTCATTTCTGGAATTTCAAGTAATGTCAAATGCGGACTTTCGTCCATATAGTTTAAAGATACTTTTACCATTTTATTTTCCTTTAAAGTTTTGGAAATCCTATTACGTCCACGATACCTACTTTTCGAGCTTCTTCAGCAGACATGTAATAGTCCTTTTCGAGTTTCTTTGTAAACCAGGAAGCGGTTTTAGAAGAGTGTCTAGCAAGAATCTTAGAAAACGCTTCATTAGTTACAGTTAATTCTTTCTTACAAATATCAATACTGTCAATATGACCGTCAATATCGTCATAGTAACTGTTGTGAATCATGACTCTGGAATTCTTTGTACAGAATCTTGCACCTTCTGTACCGTTAGCAAGAATAATAGAAGCCATGCTGGAACATTCACCGCAAGCAACAGTCCAGACTTCGATTCCGCAATCTTTCAAACAGTCAATAGCGTCAACAACGGCCATACCGGAAGTGGTATCGCCACCTTCTGAATTGATAAAGATACATATGCGTTTTCCAGAATTGTCATTCCAGTAAACGAGATATTTTAGAATATCAGAAACACTTTCCTCGTTAATCGGACCCTCAAGCCAAAGAACGCGATTTTCAAGGAAATATGTATCGCGGGAAAGTTCGATGTCATTATCCAACTTATCTTCTTTTTTCTGTTTTTTATTTTTTGTAAAGATTCCGCTCATCTTACCCTCGTATTAAAGATACTTATTTATTTCTTCTTTGACCGCATCAGTAACGCAAAAATCTGGACATTTACCATCTTCATAATTCGCAAATATCGTATGAATAGTTTTACCGCATTTTACAAAACAAATAGCATTAACGTCCATGTGGTCTTTTATTGTAAGTTTACATGGCAATTTAATTATTGCCTTTTTATCCATATTATTGGCACATAAACATTGTGCAACAAGTTCTTGCCAAGGAACAAGTGCATTATCGATAGCCGTTACAAATTCATTATTTTCATCCATCATTAACCTCAGATTGTACCTAACTCTAACCTACCACTACAAGGTGTAAATGTCATCTCGCCAAAGTACGGTTTTCCATCAACATAATAAAAATCCACTCTTACGAAATCAAATGGTTTTGCCAGTGTTTCTACATACGGAATCATAGAATTAACCATTTGAATTTGTTTCTTGTTCAAATTGTCCATGGCCGGTTTAATACCGATATACCATGGATTCTGCTTTCCGTTCTTGTCTACGAATGCGATATATTCTTCAAGATTCTTTCCGAGTTTCTTGGTTAGAGAAATTCCTTCGATATTTCCATTAACACACCAAAAACCATAATCTGTTGGAGTATCGACCAGAATTTTTTGAACCAGTACACCAGCAGGAATATTCTCATACTGTGCTTCATATCCTGCAATGTAGGCATATTTCAGATTTGTCCATTCCTGTGTCTTATTGATTACGTTTTCAATAACAAGGTCATTTACAGTATTGACCTTGATGTTCCATCCGCTTCCATGGGTCATCTTTACAATCATGCCAGGTTTCAGATATTTTTCGCAGGATTCATGAGTTAATGGTCCATAACACATAAACGGTGTAGGAATTCGAAGTTCCTGTTGTACGTTCGATTGCGCCCAGAGTTTATCCGACCAATTACTGCAAAACTTGCAATATTCTTTATCAGTCGCAATCCTTACTTTTTGCTTACATATAAGATCTACGACATTAGAAGGATTGTCAATATTGGCCCATGATACATTTTGCTTAATCCAATCCTTGCAATACTGTACCTTGTCTTCTGCGAATCTGCAGGAGTTATAGACACTCTGATGTTTTCCGGCGAGCCATTCTTGTTTGTATTCTTCTTCTGTCATTTTCTACCTATAAGTTTGCAAGTGTTTCGTATTCTTTATATTCATCACGGTAATGCGTAAGGATGTTATAGAACGTTTCTGGCGGGTGTCGTTTTTCATTCGGAGAATTGATAATCTTTCCTACATACGAATAGTAATAGTGCCATAAGATAAGGATGATTCTTGTACATGCGTTACGCATATAGAATTCCGTCCAGATAGTTCCATAAATTGAAAGGTCATAAATCGATTCTTCGTAATCCCTGTCGCGTTCGATATGACCGTCTTCGAAAGTAAACTGATAATCGCTCGGCTTATTTCCTGGAAGGCAATAATGAAGCATGTCAGTATTCGGAATATTAAACGGGTCATGGAATTCTTCGTTAGCCCAGCTATAAACACGGACATTCAACGAAGAATGCTTTTCGACATGGAAATAGTCAGTATTCGCGTAGAGATAAACGTAGAATGACTCATCGCTTCCAAAAATATTATGATGTTCAAACCAGAAAGAATTTTGGTATCTTTTAAATTCTTCTTCGAAATGGTTTTCTCGGAAATCCTTTGAATAATAGACCAGACCGCCATTCGGCCAGAGAATATTAAAATCTATTTCATTCTTGGAGATACTACGGATTTCATTGAGAAGCGCCTGGAAATTCATCTTATGTGCCTTGGCGACACAGAAAATAAACGACTTCAATGTACCGGAACAAATCGTAGTCCCGTCATAAGATTCGAATAATTGAATTCCGGTATTTGTGATAATATGCTTTTCCCAGTCTACCTTTTTAACAAAAAGCATATCGGTATCGCAGATAATAATATCGTCACCCTTTGCTATATTCTTAATGCAGTATACCTTAGCATTATAGATATTTTCTTGTGAAGTAAACGTATGTGCCGAAGTGGGAGTTTTCTTGTCGGCCAATCCTATATAATTATTCTGGTTAAATACTTCATATTTGTCAACGACCTGATAGGAAATCAGATTGCTACAATTTTCATAAAACAGAAATTCATCCAATAACTTTTTTGTCGAAAGATGCGTAATAGCGACAATAATCGGAAGCGTATTTCCGTGCATAATGTAGCTTTTGAGAATTGTCAAAAGTAACTTATGGTCATTATCCGGAATTTCAGTATAGCCACAATTATAGAGGAACGGTATAACTAGTTTCATATTATAGTAAATATAGAAAAAACATGCTGGTTTGTAACCTGCATGAGCATGTTTTTCTAAAAATATTAAAATAAAGAATTAATAAAATCCAGAACTTTTTGAAAAAATGATTTTGTCATTTTTTCTTCTTTTTTGACAACTTTGCGAACTTCAGTAAACTTAATATTTTCTGTTTTTACTGGTTCTTGTTTGACTTCTACGACAGGTTCTTCGACAGGTTCTGGTTCTGGAATTACCTTCGGCTTCGTATCTTCAATCCATTGGTCTTCGACGAAACGGATCTGTTCATACGGGAAATCGAACTTGTCCTTGCGTACCTGCGTATGCGTAAAGATTCCGCAGAAGTTTTGAGCTTCTTTGTCGTTTTCAAACATACCGTCGAGCTTGTAGTTATGTTGAATTCCGCAAGCTTCACAAAGGTAGTTAACAAGGTCATAGATAGCGTTCTTCTGGTCGATAGTAAGTCTGGAATAATAATCATATCCTCGGAAGCTTATGTTTTCGACATGTCTATCTTCGGTACAATATAACTGCTTGTAGGCATTGTAATAACCGTCTTCTTTTTTGGTCAAAGGACCATAGTTAGATACTTCGATTCCGATAGCGGACTTGCTCATTTTGGAATTGGTACCCACACAGCCGGAGCCGAGGTGATATGACCAGTTTTTTCCAGAATCCAACGGAATAAGATTATAGATTCTGCCATGTCTGTCGATAACATAATGTACGGACATATGATTATTCGGTTTTGTCAGAGTAGCGACATCGCCAGAAATGGTTCCAACCGTAAAATGAAGGCATATTTGTGTCTTCTTTGCGGTTGTCGTGTAGTAGTAACTAGAATCGGCCATTTTAAGCACATAGATGCTTGTTCTAGGCGTTATTTTAATTTCCCTTTCTATCTGGTAGGTCTTACCGGATGAGTCTTTATGACGCGTGAAAAAGGTATTTTCTTTTGATTCTAAGGTATCTACTATTGCACTCATAAATTATTTATGAGCGTGTGTGACCTTTTATTACCTCTATCATTATGTTTATGGCTTTCTTTGCATGTTCTAAAACATCTTTCTTTTGAAGAGAACTGATAACATAAAGTTCCAGACCTCTGAAAAAAGATATAACGGCAAAACCCTCATTTTCCTTATAGCCGATAACCAGCTTCGAGTTATCTGCAAGGTCATTAAATGTATAGGTATGACTGAGTTGACCAACATCGTCGTTGACTATGGTATCAGCATCGAAGTTATTTTCGGTTCTTTTTTCGAATTTGAACTTACATGTTTCAGTCAGATAGCGTTCAATATCGTCGAATACGGTAAGATCCAGGCAATCTATAGCGAAAGCATTGCGTTCGTTGATTTTGATATTGTAAAGCCTGTAAAGTTCCTTTTCGACCAAATCGCAATAATCTGCAATTTCTTCTATAGCTAACATGGGTTCATGGATAATCTTGGCAAGAAGTTCATCCTTGTCCTTAAAATGTTCTTCGAATGTAGTAATACCGCGAAGCTTGGTTGTGTTCGAATAGTCCATGATGGAATAATTATTATCGTCAACCTTTACTATGGTAAATACAAAATCGGTATTTGTATATTTAGGTCCGTTATGGTAGAAATCTGCAAGTTTCTTATCTGTAAGATGCCTGGAAAACGAAAATTCATCATCACGGATATAGATATACCATGAAATCGGATGGAGTGTACAAGCTTTTTCCAATGCCTTGAAGATTGGATCTGTTTCTTTAACCGTTGCCATTAATTACCGTTTGATAAAATATTTTTTGTTTCCAACGCTGAAACTCTTGAGCCAGGGTGCAGCATACTTGATAAGTGTCTTCCAGGAGAACTTCCAGTATTTCTTTGTACGTTTCATGGGAAGTTCATAAAGAGCGTCAATGCATTCCTTCAAATCATCCAGTTCTGCTGTGGAAGTACAGATACGGTTTAAATAACCCCAGACATCTCCATGACGGATGAAATAGAAAACATTGTCGCTGTTGACGAGGATAACTCCGAGTTTTCCCTTCGTAGTTCCCCAGCAGATTTGACCGTTCGGAAGAGAACAGTAACCTGTAAAGTAAGGCGAGATAACGCCATTGTCGAGAAGATAATCCAGACACTGTTTCGCTGTCATGGACTGCATCTTCTTTGAAATAATAATATTCTTCTTGGCCTTAAGGTCATCGGCCTTGGATTCGTACTTAAGGATAGAATCAATAATGGTCCTGGTAATAACTTCGGTATCGTAACTGTCAATATAAAGGCGTTGGAAACCGCGGATTTCTACCATTGAGCCGACATTGATAACATCGTAGTCATTGTAGGTATAGAGGTCCGGACTGAATGTACCGACGATAATTCCGTCATATACCAGTCTGGTCATATCTGTTTCGCGCTTCGTCGTAATAAAATAGCCCTTTTCCTTGAACAGGTTTAACAATTCCTCGATATTAATTTGTGTGTACATAGGTTTCCTTATTTAAGATCCAATGGAACAAAAGCACTTGAGTGACAATTTTGTGGGTCTTCTAGTTCATAAACACCCATGTCACGTAAAACATCAGGAAGTTCCTTGAAGGAACATGTCCTGTCGTTAAAATCAATACATTCGGTCTTAATGGTAGCACTCTGTGTAGCTACGTCATAAGTAATAGTAAATTTCTTGGAACCGTTAATGTATTTAGTAACGAAGAATTCGCTAGCATAGAAATGCTTGAGCTTTCCTTCGATATTCTTGAATTTCCATAATGCAAAAACGTCAATGCCCATCATATTAGAACCTTATAGTAAAAGTAAAGGACTGATAACCTTCTGCAATTTTAACCCAGTTAGGTGCGATTTCGAAATACTTATATTTTACTGTATTAGAATTCCAGAAGTCAATCTCCTGGCAGAACTGTGTTGTAAAGAACGGAGAGCAACAGCACCCGAATGAACAGAGAAATAACAGTAACAATATAACCTTTCTCATAATATTAAATATAGCAAAAAACTTAATTTTTGTCAACCTTCTTTTTGGTTTTCTTGTTATTTATGGCCATGTTCTTTTGTACACGGACAGGCATAATCTGGTCAAGGTCGGCGTCGCCTATTGCATTGACGAGGATTTTCAGCTTATGCATGATTTCGTTCTTATTCTTGGAATATTCAATCATAGCCGTTAAGTCCTTGAGTCTTATAGCCCAACGATATTCATTGTAGTATTTCAGACTGACTTTCTTTACATTAAATCCGGACTGTAAAAGTTCTACATCCGGATAGGCCTTCGCGAGCAAGTGATGAGCGATAAGGTGTTCTTTTGGTGTAAGGTAAATCCAGTTTGTCGGAACATCCGGACCGCCAAGGGACTGTGGAATAATATGATGCTTATCGTAGAGAATTGACGGTTCCCTACCTGCAGCTTTGGAAATAATCGCGAAGTAAATTTTTAAATAATTCATTGATAAACCGTGATACACGATAATACAATTACTAGTGCAGTAATTAGTAATATCGTAATGATGTCTGCTTTAGACTTCATATTTATAACCGCGCTCCTTGAGGATTTTTTGAATTTCTTCTTTAAGAATTGTATATGTTCCTACGTCCATTCGTTGGTCGAGAAGATAGAGTAAATCTTCGTCAATATTTGTATATTCATGAGACGCATCGTCAAGTTCAGATTCTAGTCTTTCAACTTCTTCCTTATTGGAATCGTTTTCACGTTCGAGGTCGTCATACTTTTCCTGAAGGTCGTCTGCATAACTCTTGATACGTTCGACAATATCTTCAAAATCATCGCTGTCGTTAAAATAAAGTGACATAATAAAAATCTCCTTGAAACAAATATAGTAATTATTCCAAGGAGATTAAACTTAATCGGTAAAATATTTGGGTATTTCACAAAATGTCGTTATCGTAAAGGAATTCGACAGATTCTACTGTCATCGCGTCTTCGAAATTGAATTCATCATCGGCGAACAGATAGTTTCTGCGCCCGTTATCATACATGTATTGGACGAAATCAGCTGCAGTAACATTCTTAATGAAAGAATACTTAATGTCAGACTGAGAAGATTCGACTGGTTTGTTTTCGAATCCTCCCATTGCTACATGCTGTGTAAATACCGGGTTTTTGTAATAGTTAACTTTAAAACCACGTCTTCTGAGAGAATTGATTTCGGGTCCGTAAAGCATCTTTACAAAAACACCAATCGGGAAATAAACCTTTTCGCCGGTCTTGTCGTCGACATAGTATGTGTCCTTGTAGACAAAGAACATACCATTGCTCTGGCGTTCAAGACTCTTAAGTTTATTACCAGAAGTATATCGCATTAACGGATATTTAAACTTGAACTTGCTGTTGAGTTCTGCACATTTCTTTACAAATGCGGGACCATGACCGGCAAGATTCTTGAAGTCGTCATTAACATGCGGGTCATATTCATCTTGCCAGGCGTGAATCATCTCATGCACGATAGTATTTCTCATGATTTCTTCAGAAACACTTTGCATGTTAATATTGAAAGTGATATAATGAACATCATCTACTGTTTTTTCATGAGCATTCGTATCACTTTTGGCATTGTAAAGTTGCTTAGACCATTTGACAACGATAGGTAACTTTATTTCATTATTGAAATAAATCCTGTTATAGCTTTTTACTTTTCGTTGAAGTATGTCTAGTGTCCATTCCATAAATTATCCAAAAATACGTTTGATTACTTCACTAGGAGGGTCATCCGGGTCATATCCGTAAACTTCTTCATATTCTACAGCATTGCTGGGAATATCGAGGTCGGGATATTTCGATGAAGCGATACGATATGCAGCTTCATAAGCAGCATGCGGGCCGTAGCTTCTGGAATCGTCTGCATTCATGTTAGAAAGAATAGCTTTTTCAACTGCTGGATCTGGGTCGGGAAGATAGTCGCTGTAATCTTCATTCAGCAAGTAGTTTTCTGCGAGAAGTGAAGCGGCAGCATCAAAAGCTGGATTGCTAGATTCATTGATATAGCCATTTCCAAGGCAAGTAGAAACCCACTTTAATACGTCTTCTTCGTTTTCGGTAGAAACGTAGGCAACACCACGCAATTTTTCTTGTTTCTTCTTATCGATACCACCGATAACACAATCGAAGTTGATTCCATTTACGCCGTTATTGACATGAATCTGTAAGAACGGACCGCCAATGACACCATCATCAGTAGTTCTGATTTGAATAGTTCTGTAATCATAACGCTTTACGAAATAATCGTAGTCTTCAAAACGATTACAAACTTCGTCAACCTTCGCAATAAGCTGGTTTGTATACTTTGCTTCCTGTTCTTCGCTTTTTTCGCGTTCACGACTAAAATTTTCAGGGCCTTCCATGTTATTCCATGATTTTTCAGAATCACGATAATTGTCTTCCTTTGTTCTCTTGTCGAGCGGATTGCTTACATCGCGGAATTCACAGAGATAACCGGCCTGTTTTAAAATTTCTTGAGCTTCATTTAATTTCATGATTTCTCCTTAAACTTTTATATTATTTATAAAAACCCAGGCTGTTAACCTGGGCTTTATATGGAGATGATAAAATCAGAATTACTTGTTTGTCGGTCTCTTGTAACCAAATACCTTCATCGTGTCGTCCTTCTTGACGGTTCTATCACCCTTCTTCTGGTCCTTATAGTCGCAACGGTGTTTAGCGACGGACTTACTGAAGAGTTTTGTGATATAGGCTCCGGTACCAAGAGAGTGATGGTTCTTAGCCTTTACGTTACCGTCGCGGTCAGAAAGCCAATCTATGACCATTTGGACTGTACCTGCACTAGTAGTCTTGGCCTCGTCGTTCAATGTAAATTCGATATTGAAATCGTTTACGTAGTTCGCATTGTTGGTATAGACCCAGAGATGCAAGTTGTATGTAACGTCATAAAGCGGAATATTTAAACCATTCTTCTTGTATTCCTTCTGGAATTCTTCTGTACAATGTTCTTCAACATACTGGTCGACAGGAATTCCCTTTGTGGAGGCACCCACTATATTGCCATTATTATCTACAGGAATCTGACCGTTCTTCACGATGTCATCGAGTGTAGCAAGAGAACCGGTCGGAGAAACGGACGGAAGAACAATATCGACCTTGAAACCGACACCGATTACATCCGGAATTGTATCATTCTTCGGATCCACAAACTTCACATCATACGGCTTCTTGTCATTGTACTTGTGACCATTGGAATAGTATTCGTCAACCTTGTCCTTGTCAACCATAATAACCGGATGTATAAGTTCAATGTCAATATCCTTAGCTTCCTTCATGATAACCATGACTGTATCGGCGGCTACGTTTCCAGCCTTATCGACATAACGACGGATAACATTGTTAACACCTTTCTCAAGACGTTGCAAGTTCAAAGTATCTTGGGTTTCACCATTGACCGTCCATTTTACAGGAATAGCATTGGTATTATATACCTGACCGCGAACAGGGTCGAGAATTTCAAGCTTAGGCGGAATATTGTCGAAGACAATTTCTACGCTTGCAGAAGCCTTGTTTCCAAATTCATCTGTATAGTCATAACTAATCGTATATGCGATATTTCCTTCCTTGTTCTTGACAATCTTCTTCTTGTCGTCTAGGTTGTAAGAAACAGTGGTACAGGAATCGATGTTATACGATACAGAATAATCTGTAATTCTCTGGCCAGTAAGATTGTCAACCTTATAAGAAACTGTTACGTCCTTGCCGTTGACTTTCTTCATATAGGTAACAGTCTGAACTGTATCTAAACGATTTCCGTTTTTATCTACAAGCTGAGTAAGAGTAATCTTGGTTCCGTCAACTTCGATAACTTCCTTCATTTCGATAACACCCTTGCCGATAGTTGTAGATGTAGCAAGAGATTCATCGATGAGATAGTTGTATTCCTTAACCTTAATATCCTTGGTCGGGATAGTATCAAGTTTTACGGTAATATCGAAGTGCTTTTCAGTCTTATGAACTGTATCTTTGACAGTAACCATAATCTGATTTTCCTTCTTATTAACATAAATCTTGTCGTCTTTTTCTTCTTCGATTGTGATATAGTCAATCAAAGCGTCAGTAGACTTAGCATTTGTCAAAGTAACAACCGGAGGCGCGTCGTTGAAAATAACTACGATAGAATCACAGACTGTCTTCTTTTCGTTACAAACCTTGATAGTCGTATCTTTCTTGATATGCGGGAATTCCTTATTGGTTTCACAGCTATCGCCTTCGCAAAGAGTCCATTCAAACTTATGGTCCGGGTCATTTGTTTTAACCGTGTCCTTAGGCTTTTCGTCGTCCCATGTAGTAATTTCAACCTTTTCAGGTTCATCTAAAACTCGGATAACTACTGTAGCAGTATCATATAAAGTACCGTCGGTAACAACAACCTTAACAGTGTCCTTGGTCTTCTTTTCATAATCCACAGGATTCTTGATTATGAGAGTACCAGTAGAATCAATCTGATAATTAGTTGTATCGGTCAAGAAATACTTAGGAGTAGTCTTGTCTTCGTCCGTTGCCGGAATCTGACAAACCTTACCGGTATAATTTTCCTTGACGGAACAAGTAGTATCGTTTACATGAACCGGCTCATTGACATTACCAACGGTAATCTTATATGTTGCCGTATCAGCTGCACCGCTGGAATCCTTTGCAATAACAGTAATCTTGACTTCTGGAGTTTTTTCATAATCAAGAGACTTTGTAACTGTCACCTTGCCGGTGGAATCAATCTTGAAACCAGGTTCCTTGATTTCGTAAATGACCTTATCTGTGTCCGGGTCAACGGCGACAATAATTCCTACGAAGCAGGTATCGCAGTTTTCAGGAACAGCAAGAGAATCATTCGGCTGTAAAACCGGAGGTTCGTTTACGTTTGCAACATTAATGTAGATTGTGGCAGTATCAGTATTGCCATTGACGTCAGTAACAACAACCTTGAGCGTATCAGCCTTGGTTGTCTCGTAATCGAAAGGATCTACCAGTCTAAGAACACCAGTATTACTATCGATGCTGTAATGCACAGTATCATCGCAAGAAAATTTAACAGGGTCTCCATCTTCATCTTCTCCTTTAACGGTTCCGATGATTCCTGTAACTCCTTCTTTAACAGTTAATGTAGTATCATAAGCATGTACAGGTTCATCGACATCTATAATATTTACAATAAATGTCGTGTCCTTCTTAGAACCGTCAGTAGAGGTAACAGTAACAGTTATAGGATATTTGTTCTTAGTTTCGAAATCGAAGATAGTATTTGTAGTAATTACGCCAAGAACTGGGTCAATCTTGAAATTAACCACGTCGTTAATGGAGTAAGTAACATCTGTACTATCTGCGTCCTTACCGATGATAGCACCGACAATAGTTCCTACATCTGCATTTTCTTCAACTTTTTCAATCTTTCCAGAAACAGTAATCGGTTCCTGAATGTTCGTAATCTTGATGGTATAATTAGCACTGTCAGCAAATTCACCGTCTTCGACTTTGACCTTGACTACATAAACAGTATCTTCGGTTTCATAGTCGAATACATGTTTAGTCTTGATTACACCGTCTTCGATAGTAAACAATCCGCTGGTATCTTCGATAGTCCAGACAAGCGGAGCCAAACCGTCATCTGTATACTTAATTTCACCAACTTTTCCAGTTCCAGGAGGAATACGAAGTTCTTCCTGATAAGTCTTGATAGTATCAGACTTGTCGAGAACAATAGAAGTATTATGCTTGGTTTCCGCGTCGATAATCTTGACCTTCAAATCACCGTCGGTCTTACCGTTCGGAAGAATAGCGCCACTGATGTCGAAGATACTGATAGTCAAAGTATCGTTTTCAAGAAGTGAGTCAATCTTTACATAAATCTCGATAGGCACGGTTGGCTTTGTACTTCCGATAGGAATAACGGATTCGATAGTATCTACACCGCAAATCGGGAATGCTGTCTTAGAGGAATCGAAATCCGCTACATTAACACTGTCATTCAAAACGAAACAATACTTGAAAGATACGTTAATGTCGGTAGTATCGCTAAGTTCGATAGGAATAGTAACAATAGAGTCATTTTCCCAGAGACCGCCGTACTTGTCAAGCTTGACGTCGATAGTATCAGGGTCGAACTTCACAAAGCGGAAGTTCTTACCGTCGAGAGTATTACCAATTTCGAGCTTTGTAGTAATCAACTGGCCGGCAATATTGATATTACGTCCCAAGAAGATACTGTCAGAAGAAATGAAAGTACCCTGGATTGGAGCAAAGTCAGTATTATCCAAGTCGATAAATTCATTGGAGTAGAAAAGCAAATTACCACGGTAGCTATTCTGAGATTGAACTACCGCACCCGAGTCTGTATCATAAACGACCTGAATAGAAGAGTGGTTACCGATAACGAGGTCATTGACGAAGATTTCAGTCAGACGACCGCCATCCTGCATTTTGACATAGAGCTTACATCCATTATAGGAACTTCCGCTACGTTTGTCAGTCTTACAGAGATGAATTTTATTTACGAAAATCTTATAGGCGTTTTCACCCTTAGGAACGGTAATCGTATATTCGAGGTTGTTGTTATAGGAAATGTCAATATCTGAAAGAACGGTATCTGCACCGAGGTTGGTCCAGTCTACGGTAGGAATTTCAAGATTAACAGGAGCCGCAGGAACAGAGTCTGTATTCAAGCAAATCGGTGCGGCGAAATTATAGATTGTTCCGTCGATTGCTGTAGTAGCATTACCGTTAGCCTGACGTTCCAAGCAAACATAACCGCCGATGTGAGAATTATTGACGTTGTTCATGGCAATGCTGTCAGCACGAACTGGACCGGTAATCATATTCTTACCGTCACCCATAATAAAGTCACCGGTAACGAGAATCGGACCGCCGAGAGTCAATCTGGCGTCTGATGTCATATTACCAGCAGTACCATTCCAACCGGACTTATCCGGAATGCTTACGTCATTTCCGATTTTGATAAAATCATGACCGAACAGCTTATACTTAAGCATATAGTCAAACTGATCCTGCTGGGTTGCAGAATCCGTTGTAATGTTCGTGAATTCGAATGGCTTATAGTCCGCACCTACTGCGAACGCTATGAATAGAAGTAATAATGCAATAATTTTCTTCATGTTTAACTTCCTTTAACTTTCAATATATATTTATAACAGCCACAAATATAGCAAATTTGTTGCATCTTGTAAACCCCATAAATATAATGATGAATTTAATAGAAGCAAAATCGGTTTTAAAGTACTCTGACTATATCCTCGAGTCCAAAGGCGACATAGTTATTCAGAATTTGTTGAATACTCTCGTTACAGCATGTGAACTTTACATTTCGCATGACTATGAAAGAATTCAGAAGGCTTACAGGTCTGCAAGGGCACAGACGTTTCTTTCAAGCGACCCGATAATTCTCCCGAAGAAAACATATACCAAGTCCGGTATGACATTTACCGTTCCGCCTGTTATGTTCATGATGGACAAGGACTTCAAACAGTTCAATCATGATGAGTCTTGGAATGTTAGCGGTGTCTATGAATCAAAGATTTCAGAAAATCCGAAAGTAAGTGCTCTTATGGACAAATTCGGTGTCAAGAAGACATGGGCTGGCGTCGTTATTATTACTGAGCAGACAAAGTTCAGTAAGTTTAGCAAACCAGAATTCTTGGACGTATTTAGGACAAATATCAGAATGACTTTGAAACATGAGCTTCTTCATTATGTTCAAGGAATTGCGAAGAGAATCGCGGAAGACAGGATTACTCCTATTATCGAGGAACAGAACAGTTATATTCTGAATATTCTTAAAGATACAAGTATTGTATATGATAACGAAGAAGTAGATTCTGACGACGAATATACAAGATATATGCTCAAGAGTAAGGAAATCGATGCAAGATTCCACCAGGAAATCACGACATTCCTTGTTACCCGCAAGATAGACCCAAATAATCTGGAAGATGCGGCCAATAAGTTTATTTCTACATATATCTGGAAGCTTGAAGACTTGCCAGAAAAGACAAAGACCGCAATTTATAATCGACTCATCTTTATTTTAGAGCAGTGCAAGGAACTTGGATTGTTTGAAAAAGTCACCGATGAAGACGGTG